>Ga0075154_10001546_pt1 | contig 16275 bp, 16 predicted proteins | sample JI71714BDNA_FD_70965 | JGI IMG/M metagenome (GOLD analysis project Ga0075154, IMG submission 70965) | Wastewater effluent complex algal communities from Wisconsin, to seasonally profile nutrient transformation and Carbon sequestration -... | ecosystem: Engineered > WWTP > Effluent > Algae... | reverse complement strand
CATCACAAACAAGGTTTCGTGTTTGTCTAAAAATGAGCGATGCACCAGCATGCCCGCCGGCTTGTCGACCACCGCTAGGTATTGATCCAGATACAGAATGGTTAACACGGGTGCTGGCTGTGCTAACTCAGCCACAACGGTCGCGTCTGCCTGTTGCGACGACGACAATTCGGACTGCTGAGAAAATGGAGGTAACGGCATGTTAATCGCTGCCCGCGGTTGAGTTTGTATCATTGAGCAATAAATCCAATGCTTTGATGGCATCGAGCAAAGGTTGTTGTGCGGTTGTCAAAGGCGTCCATGTCAACTCGGCCATAGGGTAAATACTGCAACTGGTTGGTAAAGGGAAACCACCATCAATCAGCGCCTGCATCCGCGGTAAAAAAATAAACTGCAGCCACTGCGCTAGCGTCATCAGATCACAGGCAAAAGGTGCAGTGCTGGCCATTGCTGCTGCCGAAGGAGCTTGATTGCTCCACCACTGCAATACTTTGAGTTCAGCTTCTATGCGCTGCAATAACAGCGCAGTCTGTTGATAGTCCATAGTTTCCTGCTGATGCGATAACTCTTTTTTCCACAAAGATACCGGGACCGCATCTTTAAGGATTTTGGATATTGCTCTTTGTTGTACGAAAGATAATGCCTCGGATCCTATCATGACTTGTAATTTACTGCAGCGAACCGCATGATCGATATCCAACAAACTTGATAACGATGGAATACGAATCGATGGGCTCTGTGTTTATCCTGATTTTACTGATGCTGGTGACTTATTTGTTTTTACTGCAAAGACGCCAGGATGAACGTGCCACAGGACTTGCCAAACAACTTTGTCAGCAACAACAAATTCAGTTTTTAGACTGTGCGAGAGTCAGCCATCGCTGGACCACGGTGAATGGAAAAAAAGGGTTTCGCACTTTATATTTGGTTGATTTTAGTGGTGATGGCGAAAGCCGCTATCAGGCTGAACTTTGGCTTAAAGGTCAGAAACTGGCGGCTTTTGAGTTACCTGCGTTTAAAATGTAAGGATGCTATTGCACCTGTTCGGCAGATAGTTTAGCCAGTTTCGCTGCAAGCTGGCCGGTGAGCATATCTTTATACATCACCCAATCTGCGGCTAGGCTATAAAACGGGTATTTGAAAGTAGCTGGTCTATTGTGTTCTATAAAAAAGTGGCCAATCCAAGCACAGCCATAACCTGCAACAAACAACGCCCACCACCATTGCCACTGCCCGCTCACCAACATAAAACCGATGATCATCAGGACCAAAGTGCTTCCAAGGTAATGCAGCATCCGACAAGCGGGTCGTTGGTGCTCAGATAAATAATATGGATAGAAATCGGCAAAGCTTTTAAATTTTTGCTCTGAATTAGTTGGGATTGAAACGCTCATTTGAAGTTAAGTTACCACTTGCTTGGGCCGGAATAACAAGGTACCACTCACCGTTTGAAATTCAAGGGTACAGACTTTTTGATAATCATCTTGATGAAAGAGTGGTAAATTTTTCTCGAGAGTGACAAAAACACCGATGCCTTCGGATTCGGGTTCCAGATCGACCCAATGATCAATAGCTTGCAAAAAGGTTCGCATCGCTGCAGGTTGATGATAAGCCGGATTTCGCGCTAGAAAGGCTAGCATATGGTAACGCTTGGCTGGCATTGCAGCGTGGATCTTTTGCTCTTTTTCCAGCATTTGGCGAGTTGACAACAGACCTGCCGTGAGCAACATTTTCAACCGCCAATGCCAGAAACGGTCGCCACTGAGTGCACTGGAAGGCGTGGTAATACAGGCGACTCCTAATAATTGTTCGCCATGCATTAAACCAAGTATTGGCTGACCAGCATCCCAAAATGCAGCCAAATCTTCGCGTATTGCCGAACGTAGGCGCTTTTCATAGTCAGTTTGTTCAAAGCGGAAAATCTGCATCAGCAGCGGATCATCGTGATATGCCATATATAAAATTGAGGCTGCTAATTTAAGCTGTTCAGCGTTCAGGACTTCGACGGTAAATTCGTGCGCGGCTGGAGTTTCTATCTGTTGCATGCCAAAAAGCCTTTTATTGTTGTTGTGGCATCATCAACATAGCAGGCAAACCGCAAGACGCAAACTGTGATTTGGTGATTAATTAAGCAAAACACTGAGCCACATCAAACTTATCTGCTGAATCGGGGCTATCGGCAGCGATTGACGAGTGAGAGAGCTTTGCAGCGGGTCGGCCATTAGCCAACCTGCTGCAAGTCGACAGATTTAAAGTTGCTGGTAGGCTTTATCACCCCAACCGACCAATAAACCTTGTTTAAAAATCAGTGCGGTACATTCATCTTTGGTGGTCATGCCATCGCCATGCGTGCGATGAGTACGATAAAACAACACTTCGGTGGTCTCACCGTTTTTTTGAAAGTTCTCACTAAAGTCTGGGTTGCCCAAACTATTTCGAACCGACGCCAAAGTTGCGCCTGTTTGTAATTGATTGATATAGGTTTGATTGTGAACCTGAGTTTTTTTTGTTTTGTCCCAGTTGTCTTCATCCGAACGATCGTTGCCAACAGCAACAACACAACCTGACAAACTGGCGATGATTGCGGACAGCGTGAAAAACTTAGCTAAAGAGTGCATAACGATTCCTTTTTGTTTTGAAGCAGTAGCTTGTTATAGTCAAAACAACTACTGGTTTGGTTCATGTTGGCACAAGCAAATGCAATGCCACAATAAATTCAATTTATTTTCAACAACTTAAGTTAACGCATCTCGCTTGTGGTCTGTATTCAGTGGTAAATTAAACCACTTTTTAGCCATGGCGCTTTGATATGACCGATCTATACACCTTGGTTTGCCACACTGCGGCAAAACTCCAAGCCGAAGGTAAAACGCCCAGTTTGGCGCTGGTTCGGGCAAATGCCGGTAAAGGTTTGGATCCTGCGGCGTTGTTTTCAGCCTATCAACAATGGCGTAATCAACTCCCAACGGAGCAGCCTTCAACAGCCCCTGCGATAAGCAATACAACAGACAATGGCTGTACCGCAGCTGAACCGTTTAAAGACAATGAAATCAATCGATTGCAGACTGAAATAACCTTGCTTCATCGCAAGGTAGATCAGTTGATTTTACTGGTTGAAGCCTTAGGCTCACCGCAGGATACTGACCATGTACGTCGCTGAACTGCAGTTTCGGATTATCGACGACACCAGCTATCCTGTTGCTGAGCAAGCAATCCGGAAGTATCTGGAAAACCTGATTTTTAATGGCCAGATTTTGGGGCGGGAGTTTCCGACTTTTTTGCAGCAAGACTGTTTTATCAGCCGGGTGATCTTGCCGGAAACAACAGCTTTGGCCAGCAACCATCATAGTGCTCCAGCGCATCAGGCATTGATGGCTTTAAGTGACGCAGGTCTGGCATTTCCCAAGTTATCGGTATTGGGTGAAGATTTGATGTCAAATCATACCGATCCATGCACGACACCTCAGCCTTTAATACTTTATTGCCGTTTTGGGTTCATGAACTCAGTGCTTTATTGCGCTGAACATTTTGCGCCAGTGCCGCTCTATCGTTTGTTACCTACCTCAGGCTTTGATCATCAGGATCTGATCCGCTGGCAATTGCAATTTCAAGCGTTGGATGAGATCCAAATGCAAGAACAAAGAGTGTTGCCAAAAATGGCCGAAAACAGTCTGCAACAGTTGCACAGCAGTCTTAATCGGCAAGGCCGTAAATTCGCCGCGCTCATCTCGAAACAGCAAAACGTTCCGGTCTATTTCGCTTTGTATAGCGGGAGTAGTCACAACTGTGAGAGTGAATCGGAAAAGTGCTGTCCTAGCTGTGGAAAAGCTTGGCGCTTAAACGAGCCACTGCATCACCTCTTCGACTTTCAATGCCATCCTTGCAAAATTGTCAGCAATATTGCTTGGCAGTGCCAATAACTGTAATGACCTTGTTCTTTATTGAAGACACTGATGAACAGAGGCTTCCAACCAAGCACAAGCGTAGAAGGCTTTCAAAAGCAGATTAACAGAACGAAAATACAGCTGCTTGTTTGCTGGGACAAACAGCTTACGCCAAGTTGATTATTCAGCCACGGTCAGCTGCTGTAAAAACTCAGCGAGCGAGGTGGCAAGCAATTCTTTGACTTCACAACCCGCATGCTCAATGTACACAGCACCGGTTTCATTCAGTACCGACAACATAATGTCATCATCATCCGTCACCGCAAAAAATACGGTTTCTCGCTGCTTTAAACGTCGTTTCATCAAAATATGCGCAATGATATTTTGCTGTAGTCGACTAAAATCTTCCTGATGCCACACCATCAGCAATTCAGCATTGCCACGTGAATGCTTTACCTTCAGTCCACCGCCGTAACAATGTCCATAAAAAGCTTGTAAATCAGTATGCAAACTTATTTCTAGACCATGTTCAAGATTACTAAAATCCTGACATTCACTGCGAAGTACCGGCCACCAGCGCACTTGCTGGTCGGCAGAAACATCACCGTACTGACAAGGGGATTCTAACTCCGGATCAGCATAGCTAAACCAACTATTGCCAACTGTTTCGGCATTCTTACGGGCATTTTGCAGTAATTGGGTGAAAACTTGTGTCACTTCAGACATATCGCTTGGCAGATCCTGTGATAAAATTGCCTCATTCTAACCGGTTCGAGCCTCGCATGACAAAACCTGATGAATCTTTACTGGCCCACCTGAACCTGGGCAAAGCGACGGCATATGCCGATCAATATGATGTATCACTGTTACAAGCAGTGCCAAGGCAGTTAGGCCGTGACGCCATTGGCTTGACAGCATCTACCGATGCACTGCCCTTTTTTGGTCAAGATATCTGGCATGCCTACGAATTGTCTTGGCTCAATCATAAAGGCAAACCAATGGTTGCATTAGCGACTTTTGTGGTGCCGGTCACGTCCGCGAATCTGATTGAATCTAAATCTTTTAAACTTTATTTAAATAGCCTTAACCAAACCCGCTTTCGTGATATCAGCCAGCTGTATCAAACTTTGGTGCAGGATTTATCGGCTTGTGCGGGTGATAAAGTCGGCGTGACCATTCATCATGTCAATGAGTTGATAGCCTTTCAACCGACCTGGATCCAAGGGCGTTGTTTGGATGACTTGGACATTGAAGTCGATACCTACGATTTTGACCCTGGGCTATTACAAATGACCGGTGTTGATACTATTATCGAAGAAAAACTGCATTCACATTTGCTCAAATCAAACTGTCTGATCACCTCGCAGCCAGATTGGGCCAGTGTGTTTATTCATTATCGCGGTCCGGCCATTGATCATGAAAGTTTACTGCGTTATTTGATCAGCTTTCGCCATCATAATGAGTTTCATGAACAATGCGTCGAACGCATTTATCTAGACTTGCTGCGACTGGCGAAACCTGAGTTTTTAGCGGTCTATGCTTGTTACACCCGCCGTGGTGGGCTGGACATTAATCCACTGCGCAGCAGTAGTCCTTACAACCCGCCAAATATCCGCTTAACCCGGCAATAACAGGCACAGGCAACAGCAGGCAGACTTTGGCTGCTGTTGCCCTTTCTGATGTCTTAAACTGTCTCAGCGATTGGATTTTGGCTTGTCATAATCCACACCAAGCCAAGCTTGATGAAATTTACGCTGTGCCGTTGAAGGTTTTGCCAGCACTTTGATTTGCGAAGGTTTCGCCGGCAAAGCGCCTAACTTGACTTGTTTATGCTGCAACCGACCTTCACGAAACAAACTTAATTCAATCATCTGCCCGGGTTTAAAGTCTTTTAACCGCTCTTGCAAAGCTGCCTTTAGTTGCATTTGATTCACCGCGACAATTTCGTCGTCGCTGGTGATGCCGGCCTGCCAGGCTGGAGAGTTTCGTTCCACTTTACTGACTTTATCGCTGCCATGCTGATGGGTGCTGGTTAAGCCAAGCCATGCCAGTTGCTCTGTCGCCAATACCCGCTGCAACCCTGCCGCTGCCAGCAATTGCTCACTATTAACTTTCGGCGGCGCTTCCACCTGCTGTTGCCACCAAGGCGCCAAGGAGCTGCCGGTCAGTTCTTCAGCAATATCCTGTATATCTTTTGCGGTAAATGCAGTGGTTTTGCCAAACCGCTGATAAAGTTGCTGATGAATATCGCGGTAGCTGGCTTTTAAGCCGGATTGACTCAGCAAATAATGATCCAGTAACCAGCTGACTAGATACCCTTCGCTATAAATGTTCACACTGAAGTTGTCTGCATGATCGCCACCCAGGCTTATCCAGTTATCAAAACTGCTTTGCGCGACGGACTGCACTTGAGCACCAGGGAGCCGATCAAACCTATCCAAACGTTTCGCAAGATCAGCGTAAAACTCAGCATGCGTCATTAAACCAGCTCGCAGCAATAACTGATTTTGGAAGTAGCTGGTGGAACCTTCCGAAATCCACAACAGTTTACTGTAATTGGGCTGCAGATAATCATAAGGGACAAGCTCTGCAGGCCGATATGCCTTGACATTCCATGTGTGAATAAGCTCATGCGCTGCGGTAGATAAAAACTGTAAGTAATGCTCCCGACTGCCAAAACTGAAACGCTCACGCTGGATCACGGTAGAATTTAAGTGTTCAGTCGCACCTCTGGCGCCATTTGTTGCATGGATGATAAATAAATAGTGTTGATAGGGATAACCTTGCCAAATGGCGGGAGCCTGAGCCACTAACTTTTGTAAGTCAGTGACAATTTGTTTCGAATCGTAATTTCCTTCGCCCCAAATCACCACTTCATAGCTTCGACCATCCTCTTTAAAAGTAAAGGACTGATGGATGCCAGTTTCAATAGGGGAATCTGCCAGCACATCATAATCTGCTGCCAAAAACTGGTGAGGGTTTTCCCCCCTTGGCATGCCTGAAGTGCTGCGCCAGTTTGTCGGGACTTCTAACTGCACTGTTGCAGGCTGATGTCGTGTTTGATCGGTAAACATCAAATAGGCAGAGGCATTGATGTAAGCATGGCTGTCATCAATATGTCGAGTTCGCAATCCCAGTTCATTGGCATAAATCTGATATTTTACAGTGACCAGCCCTGGTGTGCTGACTTGTAGCTCCCAAGTGCTTTTTTCAATTTTATCAAAGGCTAACGAGTTATTTTGGCTATCACCCGCCTGAAACATCCGAACACCGCTGGCTAAATCTAATATTTGATATTTACCACTGCGCCACGCCGGGAGCTTCAATTGCACCGGACCTGCTTGTTCAACCATAAACCGCATTTCAATATCCGCCAGATGATGCTCTGGCTGGGTAATGGTAATTTTATACTGAGTCGTGGCTTGCGCTGCACTCATCAGCAGAAACATGAACACCGCGATCAAACGGCTATAAAACTGCACCATATTCACTCCTTAAGTTTTGTCGAGAAATTAGGGCAAATGTCACTGCTTTACCAGCAAAATGCGCTCAAGCTGTACACTTTTCCTGTCAAACGCACGAAATAGCCTTTTTGTTGCTACACATGAAACATTACAAGATCACTTTTACTTTCGAATCGAAATATGTTTAAATATTCACCGTTGATGCCAGACACATCAACCCACCAATAATTTAAGGACAGTTTCGATGATCACTCTGACCTCTGTTGAAGAACAATCTTGGTTACCCTACTACCTGACCAAGAAATAAAAATAAAGTCCGATACAGGACAAAAAACGGCAAGCTTCGGCTTGCCGTTTTTTATACTACAAATTTCCGGTTTTACTCTTGCCAAACCATCGATTGGCACCATCCTGCTTTTTTTGAAGCATCCATCAAAACGACTGCGCTTTTTCCGTTATTAACGATATACTTATCGATAAGTTAAGTCGGTGAACTCCAGGAAAAAATTTGTAGTGGACACTGAAAACAATCTCAAGCAACAACTCACTACGGCTTTAAAGGCCCGAAAACATCTCGAAGATACCTACGAAGGTCAGTTCAAAATTCTGACTCAGTTTGTGTCCCGTTTGTCGTTAGTTTGTAAAGGGCTTGATATTGAACTCGATAATAAACTGGCTAAATTGCGGGTTGAACTGGGCAAAGGCGTTGATCTAGAAAAAATATTACCACTGGTCGATGCAACCACTGATCACCTGAAAATTTTGGAATCAAAGCAACATCAAGATGTAAAACGTGCACAGCAAACTCTCAGTGTCGCTGGAAAGCTCTTACAAAAACAACGTGGTTTACCTGATCAACTCAGACGTGATTTACGCGATTTACTGAATAAAGTGGATGAACCTACACCCAGTGTTCAGGCTTTTTTACCGCACATCACCCATCTGACTGAGTTGTATCAGCTCGCACTCAACGCCAAGCAAAACATGGCCATTGAGGAGCTTAGCGACGCCACGCGTTATGAAGCCATTTGCCGACAGATCTCAGTTGAACTGACCAACCTGTTAAGTGAGCTAGCTTTTGAAGGACAATATGCCAAGTCCATTGAAAGTATTCGACTCAATTTATTGTCTGAACTGAACATCGAAAAATTGCTGGAAGCCTGCCTGCATACGATTGAAATCATTATTTCCAGCATTAACGACGAGCGACAATCTGCACAGCACTTTTTGCTAAAACTGAATGAAGCCCTGACGAGCGTTCAGCAATCTCTGGTTTCGTCACTCAAAACCAGCAACAACATCAAAGAAAAAATGCAGGTGCTTAATCAGCAGATTGAGCGCCAAATTGAGTTGTTGGGTCAAGAAACCAAATCAGCGACCTCCTTAGAACAGCTGCAGATGATGGTGTCTGAAAAATTAGGTTCAATTACTGCTTCTTTAAAAGAGAAAGAGGAACTGGAACGTCAGGAGCGTCAATCTCTATTGCAGGCCGTGCAACACATGGATGCCAGGTTAAAAGAACTGGAAGAAGAAGCGTCGCAGTTTAAAAAACGTTTGGCCGAGCAGAAGTTTAGAAGTTTGCAGGATTCATTAACTGAATTACCAAATCGGGCAGCGTTTGATGAGCGTTACGAGTTGGAAGTCAAAAGATTTAAACGCTCCGGTAAACCTTTATCCATTGTGCTTGGTGATGTTGATCACTTTAAAAATATCAATGACAGTTATGGCCATAGTGCTGGTGATAAAACCTTAAAAGTGATTGCAAGAGCGTTGAAACAAAGTCTGCGAGATACCGATTTTATTGCCAGATATGGTGGTGAAGAATTTATTTTGTTGTTTCCTGAAACGGCCATAGAGGATTTGTCTGTGCCTCTGAATGCAATCCGGGAAAAAATAAAGCGGATCCCGTTCAAATTTAAAGATACCAATGTCCCTATCACTATTTCATTTGGTGCGACTGAATTAAGAAGTGCCGACACCAATCGGGAAGCCTTTGACCGCGCTGACGAAGCACTATACGAAGCCAAACGTAATGGTCGGGATAAAGTGATGTTCAGAAAATAGCAGTGAATATTCACTGCTCCCGCCTATTCATTTGACCCTGACATCTGCTCGTCATGGTGATGTCAGCTCACAAGGAGTCATCATGCATGTACAATTGAATCCGCTAGGCGCGATGGATTTATTATCGCAACTGGAAGTCGACCTACTCAAACAAAATGCCCACAGCGAAACATTTCGGTTATTTCGGAATTGTTGTCTAGCTGTATTAAATGTGGGCAGTCATACCGATAGTTCTGCCGAAATTTATCAGCAGTTTGAGAATTTTGCGGTTAATCTGATCGCACGCGAACGCGGTATCAAAATAGAACTATTTAACCCACCCGCTAATGCATTTGTCGACGGTCAAATTATCAAAGGTATTCATGAACATCTGTTCGCAGTTCTTCGGGATATTCTGTTTTACCACACTCAGCTTGGTGCGAACCAAAATCGCTTTGATCTGCAAAACAGCGGCCACTTAACCCATACCGTCTTTGATATATTAAGAAATGCGAGGGTGATCAACTCCAGTACCGAACCCAATATGATTGTGTGTTGGGGTGGTCATTCAATTAATGAAGTTGAGTACAAATATACCAAAGAAGTGGGTTATCAACTGGGGCTTAGGGGCTTAAATATTTGTACGGGCTGTGGGCCTGGCGCTATGAAAGGCCCGATGAAAGGTGCAACCATCGGCCACAGTAAACAGCGGATCCGCCATGGTCGATACTTGGGCTTAACCGAACCCAGTATCATCGCTGCCGAGCCACCGAATCCGATCGTCAACGAGTTGGTGATATTGCCCGATATCGAAAAACGTCTGGAAGCTTTTGTTCGCACCGCTCACGGGATAATTATTTTCCCAGGAGGCGCCGGTACTGCTGAAGAATTGTTGTATTTATTGGGAATCATGTTACATCAAAATAATAAAGATCAGGTGTTACCTGTGATCCTGACGGGACCGAAGCAAAGCGAAGCCTATTTTCTGGAGTTGCAATCCTTTATTGAACAGACTTTGGGCACGGCTGCATTAAAACTGTTTGAAGTGATCATTGATGATCCGGCGCTGGTCGCGCAAAAACTTAAACAGGGTTGTAGTGACTTACGTCAATATCGCAAAACCGTGGGCGATGCCTATCATTTCAATTGGTCTTTACAAATCGATAGTGACTTTCAACGTCCCTTTGCCCCAACGCACCAGAATATGGCTTCCCTTGATCTTCATTTAGAACAAGACAAAGCCAAACTGGCTGCGAATTTGCGACGCGCATTTTCTGGTATTGTTGCAGGCAATGTTAAAGATGAAGGCATTCGGGCAATCGCACAACATGGACCTTTTGTGTTGTCCGGCGAACCCAAACTCATGATGCTGATGGACAAACTTCTAGAAGCTTTTGTTGCGCAAGGGCGCATGAAACTCCCCGGTAGCAAGTATATCCCCTGCTACAAAATTGCCCTCTAGGGAGCGCAGACCCATAACAGCCTATGACGTTGGTCGTTATAGGCTGTTATTGACCGGATCTGTCCTGACAACTGCCCAATAATTCGCTAGCATCAGGCTTCAAAGCCGATAAAATTTTCATTTATGGCAAGCTTTTTGTATAAAAAACACCCAATAGCGATGAGCAAAGTGCCAAAAGCTGGCTATTTGAGTAGCATTTGGGCTGATCGCACTATTAAGCGCTGTAAAGCAGTGTCGGAGCAAGCAGATGAATAAGCGAATTTGGTGGGTACTTCTGGCAGCAATCCTCTGCTATCCGCTGGTTACCTGGTTAGTCCTGCATTGCTATCAGGACGACCCGTCAAAAATGGTATGGTCTGATCGGGAAGCTTTCAATCGTAAATTTATTTCGCAACTGAATGATCGCAGCACTCTTCTGCAAAAAGATGTGATTCACACATTGGGCGGACCGGATATCACTGAAGCCGTAAAAGTCGGAGACGATGTTTATCAACTCATGTTTTACCGCACGAAACGCTCGATTTCTGACGGTATTACCACCACGGATGAGTGCACTGCTTTATTATTCAAAAACCAACAACTGGTTGCACTCGACGCCAAAGCAATCAATTTGTATCAGGAAGTGACCACACCTCATGCTTAAAGAGTCGGCGTCGCTCCTGCAGTTATATCAATATCTGGATCGGTTTTTTCAGCAAGCGACACCACAGGTTGATCAAAACAAACAGCCACTACTCGCAGAACAGTTAGCTCTAAAGCTGGCAAACATCTGCCAACAACAACCGGGATTGGTTTATAGCCAACTGTCACTTACACCGGTAAACACACTTTATATCAGCCAACTGGCCATGAAACAGACGATCCTGTTATCAGCTTTAGCTGCCGCAGGTGATTGGCCTTTGGCTGTATTCGAAGAACTGTTAGCTGCAAATTTGTTTCGACTATGCGGCGTCGCGGAACAACTCAGTCAGACACAAAACGACCTCGAAGTCCTCCAATGGACTCAACAAGCAGGCTTATACACACTCAAAGCCTGCGATCCCGATTTTCAGTATCGACATTGGAGACAACTCCTCTCCGATAGCTGCCGCAGTAAACTGCCAAAATCGGTGTCCCAACGCACACCTTATGCTGCAGCTTTGTTGTTTTGTAATGAATTAAGTCTACTGATCACGCCTAGCAGAAATAAAACTGTGCTAGGTCTGGAACAAGCAATTCAGCAGCTGATGCAAAAAGTAGCGACTTCAGAACAACTTTATTTTGCCGGTCAACTCGCTAAACAAGGTCGGTCATTATGGCTTGCTGGTCGATTTTGTAGTGACACGATTGGTGAGCTGGCGCTGATTATCTCCGCGGAGACCACGCTCACCGGTCATCTTTTTGATGTCACCAGCAAAAAACTACTCCCCAATCACATCGAATTGTCAGAACCAAGTCTCAAACTATTACCCCCAAGGTTCCTGCCAAACATCCAGTGGTTGGATTTATTTGTTGCTCCGCCGCGCGAGCACAAGGCAATACCAATACTGGCCATTGCTGAAATTCAGCAATTAAATCCTAACCATTCTGTGCGTAAACAAGTGGCATGGCTGGAGCAACAACCACAACTGAGTGAGCATTTGCTCAAACAAGCCGCCAAACGAACCCGTCAGCATTTGTCGATAGAAAGTTTGACGCATGCGGTAGCTTTAATTGGGGCGGATCAGTTACCGCAAATATTAAAACAGGGCTGGTTAGTCCAACAAAGTCAGCTGTGTAAACAGCCCTATCACAGCTGGTTTAACCAATTAGAATTATGCTTAGCAAATGCTTGGCAATTATTGGCCGAACACACGCATAGTGTTGGCTTATCCATGGCAGAAGCCGAATTATTAGCGGGTTGTTTTGTATTGGCATTGCAACAGGATGAACGTTGTCGCTATTTGCCGCTGCAACCCGTTGCGGGCAAAGCGTCGCCCCTACTGCAATTTAGCTATCAGCAATGCTGGCAACAATCGGATTATCCCCGTCAAGTGTCACAAACCATCGCTGCGGTAGGCTTACCGATGATTTGGCAAGATGGTGCGTTGCATTTCAGGCAAGCTGTTGAAATTCAGAATAATTATAGCCAACAGCAATGCGCAAGATTATTAATTGCGTGCGGTTGGCTGCTGACCGAAGCAGTCTTTTTCGGCGTGAATGCCCAACCTGCCGTGACCGAAAATATTTTCAAAAATACCCGTCATGCGTTAGACCTCCCGCTAGGCTCTTGGCAAGAATGGATCCTGCGACTCAACGCTCGATGCCACTGTTTTTACCCTTTACAACCTGAAATGTAGTTTTCTTACATCAGATTGAGTTATTTTCATTATCAATCTGCTGTATGGCGCATTGAGATGCGTTAACTGGAAACGAATAACGAAAAATGCTAATATCCACCCGTTTTCGATGTCAGGCCAAGACTGAAATGATCTGACAGGCTCAGCACCTGCCCACTGACATCTCCCTTCCCCCATACCAGATTTAAGGAACTTTATGAGTTCACAAACGATTACCGTGATTAAAGGCGACGGCATTGGCCCAAGTATTGTTGAAGCTGCGATTGCCGTGTTAGACAAAGCCGGTTGTAACTTCAATTATGAATATGTTGACGCTGGGTTGACTGCTCTGGAAAAAACCGGCGATTTACTGCCTGCAGCGACTTTAGATGCGATTGCCCGCAACAAAATCACCTTAAAAGGCCCTCTAACAACTCCGGTGGGTGAAGGCTTTACCTCCATTAACGTGACTTTGCGCAAAAAATTCAATTTGTATTCGAATGTTCGCCCGGTAATTTCGTTTAAAGGCACGAAAGCCCGCTATGAAAATATCGACATCATCACCGTCCGTGAAAACACGGAAGGGATGTACTCAGGTGCTGGTCAAGTCGTCAAAAATGAGGGCGAACTAGCTGAAGCCATGAGCATCGTCACTCGTGAAGGTTCTGAGCGGATTGTTGAATTTGCTTTTGAACTGGCTCGACGTGAAAATCGCAAAAAAGTGACGATTGTCCACAAAGCCAACATTCTGAAATCAACATCTGGTTTATTCTTAAAAACCGCTCGTGAAGTCGCCGCCCGTTATCCTGACATTCAAACTGTTGAAATGATTGTTGATAACGCTTGCATGCAATTGGTGATGAACCCGCAACAATTTGATGTGATTGTGACGACCAACCTTTTCGGCGATATTCTGTCAGATTTATGTGCAGGTTTAGTCGGCGGTTTAGGCATGGCACCAGGCGCAAACATTGGTCATGATTGTGCAGTGTTTGAAGCGGTACATGGCAGTGCCCCTGATATTGCAGGTAAAAATTTGGCGAACCCAAGTTCAGTGATTCTGGCATCAATCCAAATGTTAGAATATCTGGGCATGGCCGATAAAGCACAGAAAATCCGTGCAGCACTGACTGATGTGATCGCGACAGGTGATCGCACGACACGCGACCTTGGCGGCGTGCATGGCACCACCGATTTTACTGCCGCAATGCTAGAACGCTTATAATCTCGCAAATCCCCCAAGCCGCAGTCAGCACTGCGGCTTTTTTAAACTTCTTCTCTACGTTCCTTCGCACATTCGTCACCCATCATTCATTTGCTGATTGTGCAATGCTGCCCCATGCCAAAAGCCTATTGACCTTGGAAAAAAGACTCAAGTTTAATTTCTAAAAGCCTGATATAGCTCAAAGTCCATTTTATTTGCTATGTTAGTTTAAGCCGCTGGTGATTGATCTGGCTGAATCAAACACTTGGGTCACAACATCAAGCTAATTTTTGCCACCAGATCTAAAAAGGAGCCTCCGAATGGAATGGTTTGCTAGTGTGTATACCAGTATTGAACGCACCTTTTTTTCAACGTTAAGCCGAAAGATATTCGGCAATATCAGTTTTTTAATGTTGATTTTCTGGCTAGCCCTTTACGCAGCATTGCCTGAAACGGGAAAAGCCAGTAGCGGCTGGTGGCTGACCTTAGTCTTGGGCACCCTGATGTTTTTCTTTACTATTTTTTATCTAAATTATTTGATCGTACGCCCGGTTCAGGCCTTAGTGAAAGCCTTACATGAAGCCAATAGCAAAGGTACCGATCTGGAACATCGGCTTCCCGCTTTTACCTATGACGAATTTCGCACCTTATCAGAAGAATACAACGAATTTGTCAGCAAACTTGGCACACTGCTGACGGGACTTCATCAACAGTCTCAGCATACCCATCAAATCAATGAGCAAGTCAGTTCTGCTGTCAAAACGACCCGCCATCATTTGCAAGACACGGAACAACGCAGTGAACAAATCCGCAGTGAAAGTGATCATGTCTTGGATCATTTATCCAGTATTGTCAGTCATTCTGATCAAATGAATCAGGTTGCGCAGACCACCGTCCAAAAAGCTGCCGCAGCCAGTGGTGGAATGAGTCAACTATCCAAACAACTGGCGGGGATTGTCAATTTATTGGATACCTTCGGTTCTACTGTTGAAGGTCTGCAGCAAAACTCAGAAAATGTGCGGAAAATTCTGCAAATGGTCGAAAATTTTTCTGACCAAACCAATTTATTGGCGCTCAATGCTGCTATCGAAGCGGCAAGAGCTGGCGATGCTGGCCGTGGTTTTGCCGTGGTTGCAGACGAAGTTCGCACCCTTGCGGCAAAAGTAAATGACGCCACCCGACAAATTTCAGGCTTTTTAAATGATATGGAACGTTTGGTGAAGGAAACTCGGTCAGAAACAGAGCGGTTGAATGAGCAGGCAGGCCAAGCCCAGCAAGATATCGTCACCACCAGCGGGGACTTTCAACAACTGCAGCATGAACTGGATCAGGCGCAACACGGCGTGAAACATATTACCGAGTCGGTGCTGCAACTTGAACAACAATATCAGCAAACTCATCAGCATCTGGCCGCTATTGAGCAGGGAACCACGGAAGCGTATCAGCAAATGTCGGCCATCGAAACCGCAGGTCAGACGCTCCTAAAAGCAACGGCTGACACGCAACAGCAACTCGGCCGTTTTGGGCGTCGCAACTAAATCGATCACCATTCCGATATTAGCGCCTAGTTTAAAGTAGCACTGGAAATGTGAATAACCGACCGCGAAGTGCTTTGCAGCGTTGGCTCAACGAGCCAGCGCATTGACAAGCTGTAACACCCCAGGATGGGTTAGCTTGCGTTCCGGCGAAATCGCATAAAACACTTCTTTTACGGCTTCTGTGCGTCCTACTACAACAACTTCGTATTGCTGACAAATTTGTTTTTCGATGAGCGTAGGGGCTGAAAATATGCCAAGCCCTTGCTGGCCAAAAGCTTTCATCAGCGCACTGTCATCAAACTCAGCCCGGATGGCTGGCACTATACCATGTTGTTCAAACCAAGCATCCAGCCGTTGGCGGATCAACGCGCGTTTGCTTTGTA
>Ga0075154_10001545_pt1 | contig 16276 bp, 12 predicted proteins | sample JI71714BDNA_FD_70965 | JGI IMG/M metagenome (GOLD analysis project Ga0075154, IMG submission 70965) | Wastewater effluent complex algal communities from Wisconsin, to seasonally profile nutrient transformation and Carbon sequestration -... | ecosystem: Engineered > WWTP > Effluent > Algae... | reverse complement strand
GTCATGTCTGTGCAGGAGACTCAGTGATTATTACCAGTAAGAGTAAATCATCTCAGTATATCTGGAGCAATACATCTACGTCTTTTCAATTATTTTTAGAGCCCATTGCTTCAGCAACCTATACCATCACCGTGACGGGCAACTATGGCTGTACAGGAAGCGCTAGTGTTAGTGTTAGCACAGAAGGAACAGTTGTAATGAGCTCCTTAAACGATGGCCCACGTACTTTGAGAAGTGTTTTAGGCTGTATAAGTGAGTTGGGTACCGTGACTTACGATTTACCGTCGGTATCTCATAGCTTACTCACGGCTCCGATCCTAATAAATAAAAGTGTTACCATTGCGGGTTTAAATATGGATAACCGTCCAGAAATAAGATTTGATATGGAGTCTATAGGCCATGGATTTAACTTGTCTACGGGCAAAACATTGACCTTGCAGAATACAGACTTAAAGCTGCTAAATCAATCGCAAAAACCAGCATTTGTAGGCTTGGGAACGGTTTCAATCAAGGATTTGGTAAAGTTTTTATCCAATTGATGTATGAATTTTCCAGATTGGAGATACAAATATTATTATGTTTGTTTTCTTCAAGAATCCATTCAGATAAACTACTTTAATTCCACTTAGTCTGGATTTTTTATTGCTCAATCAATGGAATAGTATTAGTTTTGCACTATGTTAGGGTGGTTAACTGATTTATTTAACAAAGAAACAATACCTTCGGATCCCATGAAGTATTTGATTGTAGGTTTGGGCAATATAGGCTCAGAATATGAAGGCACAAGACACAATATTGGTTTTGACGTTGTCAATTATCTAGCCAAAGATGCCGGGAGTAGTTGGTCTCAAAATACTCATGGTGATTTGTCTGAAGTAAAGTATAAAGGCAGAACTTTGATTTTATTAAAACCTTCTACCTATATGAATTTAAGTGGTAAAGCAGTGAAATATTGGATGGAAAAGCACAAGATTCAACCTGAAAACCTACTTGTTATTGTTGACGATCTACATCTCGATCTAGGTAAGATGAGGCTCCGGGACAAAGGTAGTGATGGTGGTCATAATGGGTTGAAAGACATTCAGGAAAAATTTGGACATAATAATTATGTTCGTTTGCGTATGGGTATTGGTAAAGATTTTCATCCCGGGCAACAGGTAAATTATGTCCTAGGTAAATGGAAAAATCATGAGACCGATGATGTCGAAAAGATGGTCATCAAAGCGTCAGAAGCGGTTAAAAACTTTGCTACCATAGGGTTAAAATTAACCATGGATGGATTGAATAGGTAGATTATTTCATCTATTCTATAACAATTCCTTCAACCTTGAGTCTATCTATTAAAGGCATCCCAAATGCCTCTACTGGAGTCAACACACCGTACTTAGCTTTATGATTTTTTATCAGATCTAAAAGTGTAAAAGCAGCTTGAGAAAACATTTTAGAAGTTTCATTGTATCCTGGGTCACCACCAGAAAAAGTTGTTTTTGCTTTGGACGTTGCAGATTCACCTAAGCAAATCACTTCAAATTTGGATTGGGCTCTTCTGGCTTCACTTGGACCAGTACCTGGACTAAATTTCTTAAACATTTTGTCCCTGAAAAATTTGAAACGTACCATGACCATTGCAAAAATAATAGGCAATACTGTTTTAAGAACTTTCATGAATGACGTACGAACAAAAAATTGAGCATAAGCAGCAGGCCCATAAGATTCTGGTAGTCCGTAGATGCTCCTCTTTACAATATGTGGATCTACCACTGGCATGGGAATAGCCCATCCTTTAATATCGTTATTATAATGAATCTTTAGATGAATCTTAGGAGTTTCAGGATGCCTTTTAAGTCTCACCTTATGGGATGTTTTTTTGGCTTCCATATGCAATGCCTGTATGGCCGTGGTCAATGTCCCTCCCGAAAAAGTTGCATTAGTTCTGATATAACCTTTGAGTATTTTAGGCTCATTTTTTGGAAGTTTTGATGCCGTCAACCAAGCTGCAAAATCGGCAGGAATACTATCAAAACCACAACAATTGACTATGCAAACTTGGTTGTCTTGGGCTGATTGGTGATGTAAATTGTATGTATTTGCGACAAAAGATGGTTCGCCCGTGATATCCAAATAATGAGTTTTTGTATCCAGACAAGCTTTAATTACATCAGGCCCATAAGTATTAAATGGTCCCACAGCATTCATCAATATTTTAGCCTTATTGGTCATATGGAGTAAACTTTGATATTCTTTGATATCTGCTGTAATGATTTCAGGCTTAGATGCTTGACACGTATTAGCTATTTGTAAAAGTTTTTTTTCATCTCTGCCAGCTATAGCCCAACTTATATTTTCTTTTTCAGCATTTTTAGATAGGTATTGAGCAATCAATTGGCCTGTAAACCCTGATGCCCCAAAGAGCACGATGTCATATTTTTTAACTTGCATTATGGTTGGTTTTGTGTGAAGTATTGTGCTGCAGCATCTAATTCTTCAAAAAATGATTCTCCTTTTGATCTGATGATGGCGTTTTTTAAAAATTTATATACAGGAACTTTTTCTTTTGCTCCTTTGGTACAAGCTGCAGTGCAAATATCCCAACGATCGTAGTTCCAAGCTTCGAATCCTGAGATTTCATTTTTAGTAACTCTCAAAGGGTAAAGATGGCATGATACTGGTTTGTTAAATGGGATTTTACCTTCTCCATGAAGCTTTTCTATATTGCACATAGAAATACCTAGTTCGTTGGTAGTGAGAAATACACAAGCGCCATCTTCATGACAGGACGTGCCCCATACCTTAGGTTCTGCGTAGTATTCAAAACCATTATTTTGCCCAATAATGGCTTTAGAAGCTTCAGATAAATCATCCATTATAATATCTGCATATTGAGTGATCAGTTGCATCTCATTTTTTTCGAGCGGAGCACCATAGTCACCTTCAGTACAGCAGGCCCCTTTACAGGCGTGAAGATCACAGATAAATTTTTCTGTCACCAATTCTTCGCTCACAATGACATCCTGAATGATAAGCATAATATTAAAATGGTTTTATTTTACTAATGATTTAAGTCTCTCCAAATCCCTAATGAGCAATCTTTTACGGTCAAACTGAATAATGTTTTCATTGCGCAAATCATTGAGAATCATGGTCACAGATTGTCTTGATGTGGAGGTGAGGCTGGCTATATCCTGATGGGTCAAATAGTTGCGTAAAACCCATTCATATCCAATGCGCTGTCCTTTTTTTTCTACATTTTTAATAATATATTCCAATATTCTGCTTTTGGAATCCTTAAAAACCAAAGACTCTAAGCGGTCTTGAATCTCAAAGGTACGATTACCTACGATCTTCATCATTAAAATACTAAGTTCAGGAAACTTCTTCATCATTTGGTTGATCTCATCCTGCTTAAAACTTACGATTTGGCTTTCTTCCGAAGCTATCGCAAAATCCTTTCTTTTCCCCTGACCTAGTAAAGTCAACTCACTAAAGACATCACCTTCGACGAGTATGGCGGTAATGACTTCTTTGTCCTGATCATTAAATGTTCCTACTTTGATTTTTCCTTTGAGTACAAAGTATATTGCATCTAGGTTTTCATCAGGGATATAAATGTATTCACCTTTGGCCACTATCTTAATGCGTTGGGCAAACTCTTTTTGCAGATTAGGGCTGTTTGTAAGAAGCGAATTAAGATCAATGATTTCCTGATTTTCCATGATGCTTGATGGTGTCTCTCAATAAACGGATAGATATAACTTAAGTTGAAAAACTTATTATTTAATTTAAACTTCTGTATCCAATTTCAGACCAAATTTTTTGGTAAAAACACCCAAGGATTGATTTTTTTCTAGCATGTGAATATATCTTTCCTTTTGGGTCATGGATTGCACAGGTTTCACATCATCAAAATCTGGAAATAGAGATTTGTCTACTTCTATATCAAACACTAGGTCATGCACACCCAATTCATCTCTTAATCTGTCAAGCAGCACAGATTCTTGAAGTATCATATCTTTGGAGACTTGTGTCGGCACTTTTGCGAATACTGTCTTTTCCTTAAAGTCTAGGATGGCTAGTTTGAGTGCTGACTGTACACTTACTGAAGGATTGTGTTCAGTATGATGATTCCAAATTTCTTTGACACCATCTAGGCTGATATTTTTACGAGCCTCCGCTTTAAAGTCCTCGTCTTTTTTGATACTTGCTCTGATCGCGTCTATATTGCTTAGAGATATGGGAGCACTTATTTTATTAGCAACTGGTGCCGAAGGACTAGTCGTAATTTGAGTATCCGAAACAGGATGGACATCGGTTTTGGTTTCAGTATTCTTTTCCGTTTTTGGTATTAAAATGGTAGGATTATCTTCTATTTTGGATACATCTTCCTTCAGGAGTTTAGTTTTTTTTTCCTGAGATTCACCTTTTATGGCAAAAATATCGGTTTCAAAAGCTCTTTGTAAATAAGTAAGTTTACTAAGTGCAAGTTCCACTTGTAACCTTTTGTTTTTAGATCGAACTAGATCAATATCACATTGATTCAAAATATTCAATCCAGATAAAAGAAATGATGTTTTAGCTAATTGTGATTGGTTATAATACCGTTTTTTTAAGTCGTCACTGGCATCTAAAATACTCAATGTAGCTGGAGCTTTGGCTATCAAAAGGTCTCTGAAATGATCAGCTAAGCCTACTACAAAATGGTCTGCATCAAAACCTAACTTTACTATTTCATTTAGCGTAAGAAGCACATCAGTAATATCTTCACGCAGGAAAGCATCCGTGATTTTGAAATAGTATTCGTAATCCAAAAGATTAAGATTGGCCACTACATCTTTGTAAGTGATGGTATTATTGGCTGATGAGCTGGCTATTTTATCAAATATAGTCAATGCATCTCTCATTGCTCCATCAGCCTTATTGGCAATAGTATGAAGTGCCTCTTTTTCGGCCGTAATGCCCTCTTTTTCACAAATTTTTTCTAACTGTGCTACTGCATCAGATATCTGGATTCTTTTGAAATCAAAGATCTGACATCGGGACAGTATCGTAGGAATGATTTTGTGTTTTTCAGTAGTTGCCAAAATAAAAATGGCATGAGCGGGTGGCTCTTCTAGTGTCTTAAGAAATGCGTTGAATGCAGCCGTTGACAACATGTGCACCTCATCTATGATAAAGACCTTATATTTACCTTGTTGAGGTTGAAATCTTACCTGCTCTATTAGCGTTCTGATATTATCTACACTATTGTTGGATGCCGCATCTAGCTCAAGTATGTTGAAAGATGCGTTGTCATTAAATGATGTACATGATGAGCATTGATTACAAGCGGCTACTTTATCTATTGGGTTTTCGCAGTTGATGATTTTTGCCAAAATCCGTGCACAAGTTGTTTTTCCTACACCTCTTGGGCCCGTAAATAAAAAGGCATGTGCCAAATGGTCTGTTTGAAGTGCATTTTTTAAAGTTTTAGCAACGTGATCCTGTCCTACCACTTCATCAAAGGTAGTAGGTCTGTACTTACGTGCCGAAACTACAAAATTGCTCATCTCATCATTTTTAAGAGCACAAATGTACGAAAAAAATAAGTTTTTGATAAATTTTGTCTTTTTTGATTTTATAATCTTGCGATGTCATTTTTTGTGTATCTTAAATCAAAGGATTTTGCAAGATTGATTACCTTCGCACTACCTAACCAAAAATATAATCAATGAAGTTACAGAATTTTGCTCTCGGAAAATGGATAGAAGGCTCTGATGATGGTCAGATGCTCTTTGATGCAAGCACAGGTGAACCAGTGGCCACAGCTAGTAGTCATGGACTGGATTTTGAAGAAATGCTCAATTATGGTCGTAAAGTAGGTAACAAAAACCTACGAAAAATGACCTTCCAGGAGCGAGGCAGAATGCTCAAAGCATTAGCACTCTATCTTATGGAGCGCAAAGAAAAATATTATGAAGTAAGCTATAAAACTGGGGCCACACGAATCGATTCATGGATAGATATAGAAGGAGGTATTGGCAATCTTTTTGCCAATGCAAGTCTAAGACGTAAATTTCCTGATCTCCCTTATTATACAGAAGGCGATCCCGTAGGATTGAGTAAAGGTGGAACCTTCATCGGACATCACATCTTAGTACCCAAAGAAGGCGTAGCTGTCCACATCAATGCATTTAATTTTCCCGTGTGGGGAATGCTCGAGAAATGTGCAGTCAACTGGCTTGCTGGAATGCCTGCTATAGTAAAACCTGCTACTTTGACTTCCTTTGTTACCGAAGTAGTAGTGAAAGATATCATTGCATCAGGTATATTGCCAGAAGGAGCACTTCAATTGATTTGTGGTAGTGCACGCACCATACTTGATCATGTCAATTATCAGGATGTGGTCACTTTTACGGGATCTGCCAGTACAGGCATTATGCTTAAATCCAACCCTAATATCATCCGTGAAGCCGTACCGTTCAATATGGAAGCTGACTCGCTCAATAGTATCATTTTGGGTAAGGATGCAGCACCAGGTACCGCAGAATTTGACCTATTTATCAAAGAAGTCAGAAAAGAAATGACCATCAAATGTGGTCAAAAATGTACTGCCGTCCGTAGGATTATCGTACCTGTTGACTATATGGAAGATGTACAAATAGCCATCGGCAAATCACTCACAGGGCTTGCTATCGGTGATCCACGTACAGAAGGCGTACGCATGGGTGCACTCGCAGGTCAAGAGCAAGTGAAGGAAGTAAAGGATAAACTCAGTGAGCTGATGTCGTTTTCACAGTTAGTGTATGGTGATTTGGAGCGTTTTGAAGTCACTCACGGAAGCAAAGATAAAGGTGCCTACATGGCACCCATTTTATTGAGAAATGACCGACCTTTCGAACAAATAGGAACTCATGAAATCGAAGCTTTTGGTCCAGTATCTACCATGATGCCATATCATGATTTGGAAGAAGCGATAGAGTTGGCTAGAAAAGGAAAAGGTTCGTTGTGTAGTTCTATTGTCACTTTTGACGACAAAATAGCCCGAGAATATGTAGTCAATGCTGCCACACACCATGGTAGAATTTTAGTGCTCAATAGAGAATCTGCCAAAGAAAGTACTGGACATGGTTCGCCTATGCCTTTATTGGTACATGGTGGTCCAGGCAGAGCTGGTGGTGGAGAAGAAATGGGAGGCATGCGTGGCGTAAAACACTATATGCAGCGATGTGCTATCCAGGGTACACCTACTACATTATCACATATCACCCAACAATATCAATATGGTGGTAAATATATCGAAGACGTCAAACATCCATTTAAAAAGTACTTTGAAGAGCTGGAAATAGGCGAAACACTAATCACACACAAACGAACGGTAACTGATGCAGATATCGTCAATTTTGCCAATGTATCTTGGGACCATTTCTATGCACATACTGATGCTACAGCTTTGGAGGGGACACCGTTTACACAGAGAGTGGCACATGGATATTTTGTGTTGTCAGCTGCCGCAGGTCTGTTTGTAGATGCAGCCAAAGGACCAGTAATGCTCAACTATGGTCTCGAAGAGTGTCGTTTTACTAAACCAGTCTATCCTGGAATGACCATCGGCGTGAGACTTACTGTCAAGGAAAAAGTAGCTCAGGAAAAAAGAGAAGACGAAGATTACACCAAAGGTATCGTCAAATGGCTTGTAGATGTCTATGATGAAACTGGTGAGACAGTAGCGATTGCCACAATATTGACGATGGTGAAGATGAGATGGTTAAGGAAATAGGAATTTAATGTATGGTTGCATTGATCAGTAGTGATGATTATTTGGAGTTGTATGGCTTAAAGTAAAAACAAATGCAAATACGAAATATATTATTATACCAAGTAGGCAGAAATAAAACAGAAGTATCCGTTTACTTTGAAAAAGGTAGCTTTTGGTTGTCTCAAAAGGCAATAGCTTCATTGTTTGGAGTGGACAGAACAGTGGTTACCAAGCATTTAAAAAATGTATTCGAGGTTCGGGAGTTGGATGAAAATTCAGTTAGTGCAATTTTTGCACATACTGCCGATGATGGCAAAAACTATGAAACCAAGTTCTATCGCCTTGAAGCCATACTGGCAGTAGGGTATAGAGTCAATTCTACCCAAGCCACTGATTTTCGCAAATGGGCTACGACTACACTCAACGAATTTATCATCAAGGGATTTGTATTGGACGATGAACGTCTGAAACAAGGTAAAAACTTTGGTCAGGACTTTTTTGACGAATTACTCGAGCGGATTAGAGAAATAAGATCCAGCGAACGTAGGTTTTATCAAAAAATCACAGACTTGTATGCTTTGAGTACCGATTATGATAAAAATAGCCAACAAACCAAAGACTTTTTTGCAGCGGTACAAAATAAGTTGCATTGGGCGATAACCGGCAAAACAGCAGCAGAAATTATCTATACCGAAGCAGATGCGACTAAGCTTTATATGGGCTTGAAAACATGGAAAGCAGCACCCGATGGAAAAATTCTAAAAAGTGATGCCATAGTAGCTAAAAATTATTTAAATCATCAACACATTATAGAATTAAACCGCATCGTATCTGCTTATCTGGACTTAGCAGAAAACAATGCACAGCGGGGATTGGCCTTCAGTATGCAACAATGGGCTAGCTTTTTAGAAAAATTTCTAGAACTCTCCAATTACCCAATTCTCACAGACAAAGGAACAGTAAGTATGTTAGAAGCAAAATTGAAAGCAGAGTTCGAATTTGAAAAATTCCGAGTAATTCAAGATCAAAATTATGAAAGTGATTTTGATCGAGAAATTAAAAAGCTAAACTCGTGAACTATTGGCTCGTAAAATTTGCCCCTTTTCGCTGTAGCTGGAAATGAAGTGTTGAAGTACAACTATAAAGGATACTGGTTCCTCAGAATTAATCAAAAAGGCCGTATGATTTACAGGGTTAAAGAAGAAATTGTTACTGTTTACATCATTACAGCCTTTGGACACTATTATGACAAATAATGCGTTTTATCCAATCACTAAATTTGCTCTAAAGTACAATTTTTTGATTTAGAGATGTAAATATTGTAAAACAATTATATTTTTACAAACTTAAATTATTTTGGACTAAATTCATAATTAAATTGGAGATGGAAAAATATGTAGCACAATTGCTTGAAGAATTAGAAAAGTTAAAGGCCAATAAACCAGACAAGCCGAATGTTCATGTCTTATACCCCGATCATCCGGCTTTGGATTATGGTTTGGATTACATAGCAGAATGGGAGTGCGCGCCTATGGTGCCTATGTCTGAACTAATGGGTTTTGCTATTGAAAACCTTCCAGTGGTGGAAAAGCTGACAGAAAAACAAGCTGCCACCATTTCAGATAAAATCCTAGATGTATGGCAGGAATTCAATTTTTATGCTGACTTCCCAGATGGGTTGCCTGAACTCACTAAATATAAAATATTAAGGAAAAGATGGGGCGAAGACGTCCAATATGTATCAGAAGGTATGACACACTTTGAGTTTTGTGATTATGAACCGGAAAACTGTCCTTTTGGTATCCAATATTGTAGTTGTAAGGATATAGAACCATTCGATATGAATGATATGAAACCACTCGAAGAAGGTGAATTGCCTTTTTGATTAAAAAATGTAAACTCATTAAATAAACATTCCATGCATGCATCCATCATTACCGTCGGCGACGAAATACTCATAGGTCAGGTTATAGACACGAACTCAGCCTGGCTCGGTCAGCAATTGTCAGATATTGGTATTAAAGTCAGGAAGACATGGTCGGTAAGTGATGATCATGGTCAGATTATTTTGGCCATGCAGCAAGCATTGAATGAGACAGATATATTATTTATGACCGGTGGCTTAGGCCCAACCAAAGATGATATTACCAAAAAAGCGATTGCTGATTTTCTGGGTGTAGAGCTGTATTTTGACCAACCAACATTCGATAGGATTCAAAAAATTTTTGAAAGACTAGGACGTGAGATGTCACCCCATCATCATGATCAATGCCTGATGCCTTTTGGTGTACAAATTTTACGCAATAGCATGGGTACCGCTCCAGGAATGTTGTTTAAATATCAAAAAAAGATGATCATTTCCATGCCAGGCGTACCTTATGAAATGAAGGCCATCATGATTGAAGAAGTTTTACCTTGGTTGTCACAAAGTTCTGATAAACATATTTACCATAAAACTATGCTCACTGCATGTAATGGAGAAACCACCATAGAAACGGCAATAGCTGATATCCTAAGCGAAATGCCAGAAAATATCAAAATAGCTTATCTACCATCCATAGCTAGTGTCAGATTAAGATTGAGTGGTACGGGAAAAGACAAAGTTGCTTTGGTCACTGAAGTAGAAAACTATTCTGAAAAGATTGTGGCGAGGCTAGGTGACATGGTTTTTGGTTTTGGCGATTCCTCTTTAGAAAAAGAATTATTGAATTTATATGTTGCTAAAAACCTTACAGTTTCCACAGCAGAAAGTTGTACCGGTGGAGCCATTGCTGCCAGATTAGTCACTATTCCAGGGTCTTCAGCATATTTTATGGGAGGTGTAGTGGCTTATGACAATGCTGTGAAAGAAAACATTCTCAATGTCAATCCAGAGACCTTAATTCAATATGGTGCGGTAAGTGAGCAAACGGTGATTGAAATGGTAGATGGTGTCATTTCCTTGTTAAAAACGGATGTAGCCGTAGCCATATCTGGAATAGCAGGACCTGATGGTGGCACTGATCAGAAACCAGTAGGTACTATTTGGATTGCTGTAGGAAATGAGCGTCAAAAGACAACGTACTTACTAAAAGCAGGAAAAGATCGGACAAAAAATATTGAAACGGCTACAGTTTATGCATTGGATTTGCTACGCCGATTTATACAAAATCATTATTGAGTCGTACGATTGTTTTAAAAGATTTTCGTGCAGACAATAATTATTCGTAATTTTGCACTTTCCAAACCTAACCAAATCAGTCATATCATGGCAAAAATCGAACTTCTCATGCCCAAAATGGGTGAAAGTATTATAGAAGCCACTATCTTAAAATGGGTAAAAAAAGTAGGCGACAAAGTTTCTGTTGATGACACAATTTTAGAAATAGCTACAGATAAGGTTGACTCAGAAATTCCATCTCCTGTAGACGGTGTGATCTCAGAGATTTTTTTTCCAGAAGAAAGTGTAGTAGAAGTAGGCAAAACCATTGCTATCATTGTTACAGAAGGCGAAGATGCGCATGTAGCACCCACACCTTCAGTAGCTCAAAATATAGTTACTGAAACTGTAACCGAAGCAGCAGCGATCGCAGACAAATTAGAAAGTCAAATCCACGAAGTTTCGCCACCTTCTCTTGCTGTTGGCCATCTTGCAGAAGACAGATTTTACTCGCCTTTGGTCAAAAATATAGCTAAAGAAGAGCAGGTCAGTGCTGATGAACTTAATCGTATCATTGGTACGGGCGCCAACAATCGGGTGACCAAACAAGATATTCTGGAATATGTCAAAACAAGAGGAAACAAGTCTACGACTAATGCTGAAAGTATATCCGAAGCTAAAGTGACTGCTCCATCCGTAATTGTTGAACAAAAAGCTTCTATACCAGCAACATCTGTCTCAGGAAATGTAGATATTATCGAGATGGATCGTATGAGAAGAATCATAGCTGATCACATGGTGATGTCAAAGCAAACATCACCTCACGTTACTTCTTTTGTGGAAGCTGATGTGACCAATCTTGTCAAGTGGAGAGAAGCCAACAAAAAGAAATTTGCTGAGAAGTATGGTACACATATCACTTTTACGCCTTTATTTGTAGATGCTGTGGTTAAAGCTATTAAAGATTTTCCATTGGTAAATATTTCCGTTGATGGCACAAAAATCATAGTAAAAAAAGATATCAATATCGGTATGGCTGCTGCTTTACCTTCGGGTAACCTAATCGTGCCTGTGATCAAAAATGCAGATATTTACAATTTAGCAGGATTGGCAAAAACAGTAAATGATTTAGCATCTAGAGCAAGAGAAAATAAATTAAAACCTGATGAAATTAAGGACGGTACATTCACCATAACTAATGTTGGTACCTTTGGAAATCTCATGGGAACACCTATCATTAATCAGCCACAGGTGGCCATCTTGGCTACAGGGGCCATTGTAAAAAAACCTGCGGTACTTGAGACCGAACATGGAGATGTGATAGCGATCAGACATATGATGTTTTTATCACTATCATACGACCATAGAGTAGTAGATGGTGGTCTTGGTGGCGCTTTCTTAAAAAGAATCTCAGATTATTTAGAAAAATTCGATAGTAATACAATGGTATAATGAATCAGTTATGTGCTAATATATTAGTTTTTTGTTTGTTGCTGCTAGGCGGTCAGAAAACCTTTGGACAAAAGTCGTATTTAAAAAAAGCTGAAAATTTCTTTGACGCAGGTAAATATGCCCAAGCTCTCGCCTCCTTTAAACAATACAAAAAAACTGATAAAGTACCGGATTTATTAATAAAAAGGGGCATTTGTTATCTGTATACAAATCAACCTGATTTTTGTATTCAGGATATGTATCAAGCCGATGTCTTAAAATCTATAAACAACAAAAGATTTTATTATACCGCAAAAGCTTATTTTCAAAAAGGAACGTATGAAGATGCAGCGGTATTTTATAAAAGATATCTCAATACGCTGAAAAGAAACCATCCTGAATATAAACAAATTGTCACAGAAATACAAAGGTGTGGTTCTGCTAAAAATCTCAAGTATCTGCCACAAACGGCCTTTACAGAAAATCTAGGTAGTGTTTTGAATTCAGAATTTAATGAAATCAAACCTAAACAAAGCCCTAATAAATCAGAACGTTATTATTTTTCAAGTGATAAAAACGATGCTGTCGGCGGACTTAGAAATGGAAAGGGAGAAATGGATATACAGAAAGGTAAGTTTGCTTATGATATTTACTATTCAGAGTTTTTGGAAGGAAATTGGCAAGTTGTGATGCCCATAAATCAGATTATTAATACTTCAAAAAATGAAGAAATTCAAGGGTTCAATCCTGATGGGTCCATAATGTATTATTTGAAAAAGGAATTTGATGGTCAATCGATATTACTTTCGGATACCTTTGGGACAGACAAAAGTATTTTGCCAAAAGCCATAAATAGTCTTACTTTCAAAGCTGATTTGGGTGATGAAGGATTATCCGTAATAAGTGATAGTTTGATTATTTTTTCATCTAGAAAATTTAATAAAGAAGGTGACTATGACCTAGTATTTTCAGTTTTGGAAGGTTCTACATGGAGCGAACCTATAAGTTTTGGTCCTGAAATTAATACTAATTTTAATGAAAAAGCGCCATTTTTGGTAAAAGATGGAACAACATTGTATTTTTCATCTGATCGCTTTGATGGATTAGGCGGATTTGATATTTTTAGCACAAGTTTTCGAGATGGTAAGTGGTCAAAGCCACAAAATTTAGGCCCCGCTATCAATTCTCCCGGAGATGATCTCGACATAGATATTGCTAATGACGGTGCCACTGCTGTATTTAGTTCTAATCGTGTGCAGTCGTTAGGTGGTTTTGATTTATATATTACTTACCTAAAAGAGCCTGTCTTGGGGCAAATTACAAATCTTGAGTCCGTTAGTTTTATTGATCATTTTAAAAAGCACAACCTAAATCACTATACTGATAAATCCGAAATTAAAAATCAACTTGTCAGTGAGCCACAGCCTGAATATAAAATAAGAGAAATTGTAAGTAAACCCTTATATTTTAATAATGATGAAGATTTGTTAAATCCTGTTAATCAGAACAATATTAAAACGATTGCTGATGTACTTTCGGTATTTCCGGATGTTAAAATCGTTTTAAAAAGTCATTCTATACCAGAAAATATGCCTGAATCTGATCTTTATTTTTCTGTGAAAAGGGCAGAAAAAATAGCAGAACAACTCATCGCTAAAGGTGTTAATCCGAACAATATCATCATACAGGGATTTGGAAGTAATTTTCCAAAAGCTGCAAATGCAATAAATCAAATTCCGTCATCATTTGCTAAAAAAACAAATAATAGAATAGACATCCAATGGCTAGTAAAACCAGAAACTCCCTTAAGTGTAAAATATGAAAGTGCACCTGTCTCAAAAGAGTTTAGGGACACCAAATGGGATCTTTTGGAGACTAAAAACCAAAATTTGACATTCAGAGTTCAGATAGCATCGACCACTCAAATGCTTAAAAGTGAGTGGATGCAAGAATATAATGATTTTATTATAGAAAAAAACAATATCGAGAATAAGTATACCTACACATTAGGCAATTTTCTTATGCATCAGGAAGCATTGGATCTCAAGCGACAACTGGAATCACAATATTTACTTTCTAATGTGAAGATACATCCTTATTATAAAGGTTTGAGATTGGGCGAAGCTGATGTCCAAACTTACGCCCAAAATTATCCAGAACTGATTAACTACATAAATACTAAGAACTAGAGTCTAATAATCTAAATCTTTTTAAAATAATAGGTTTTTAATAGGACTCTTAGTAAAAATATGTCCTGAAGTAATCATAAATAGACACCCTATTCATCCATGCCCAGAATAAAAACAATATCAGTCCAAACCAAATTACAAGCTTAAATTTCTTGTAAAATAATTTGAGATAATCTTGGCGAGTTCGGTATCTCTTTATTTTTCTGTATGCCATTTAGGGTTGGTATTAAAAAGGAAGATCATCAAAGTCTGCCGGAAGTCCGCTTGACATATCTTGATTTTCCTCAAACACTGGCGGTAGATTGGGCATACTAGCAGCACCTTGAATTTCAGCATTAGTACCCGATACTTTTTCTACTTTCCAAGCATTAAGATTGGTAAAATATTTTCCTTGCCACTCTCTGCCTCGAAGATCGAAATACACTTTTACTTTTTCGCCTTCATTACAAGGGTCTATGACACCACATTTATCTTGAGTAAGTTGAAATTTGACATATTGGGGATACGTACCTTCCGTAGTAATTACAAATTCTCTGGTTTGGAAAGAAGATGATTTACTTTCTATTTCATATTTTTTGTGGAGTATACCTTCAGTTTCAAATGACATATGATTTAAGTTTTATGATTGAATTAATATTTTTAGTTTAATAAGCTTTGGCAAAGATAACTCTTTTTGTCGATGGTTTACCGGAATATACGCATACACCGGCTTCTTCTACCGCATTTAGTGGTATGCATCTGATTGTTGCTTTGGTTTCTTCTTTTATCTTTTCTTCTGTTTCTGAGGTTCCATCCCAATGTGCTGATATAAATCCACCCTTATTTTCGAGCACATCTTTAAATGCATCAAACGTATCTACCTCTGTGATATGATTATCCCTAAACGCCAAAGCCCGGTTATAAAGATTGTTTTGAATATCTTCAAGCAGTTGTTCTACATAAGGCACCACCACATCCAATCCCACGGTCATTTTTTCTTTAGTATCCCTTCGAGCTACTTCGATGGTGCTATTTTCCAAATCTCTTTTTCCTAATCCTAACCTTACAGGAACACCTTTGAGCTCGTATTCTGCAAATTTGAAACCAGGTCTTTTCGTTTCGTCAGTATCAATTTTTACACTGATACCGAGCGTTTTAAGAGCGTCAGCTATTTCTTCTGCCTTTTCTATGAGTTCAGCCTCAGGTTTAGGTATGGGCACTATTACTACTTGTATAGGTGCAAGTTTAGGAGGTAAGACTAGACCTTCATCATCAGAGTGTGTCATAATGAGACCACCTATGAGACGAGTAGATACGCCCCACGAAGTGGCCCAAACAAACTCATTTTCGTTTTTATCATTACTGAAAGTCACATTAAAGGCTTTAGCAAAATTTTGGCCCAAAAAGTGAGAAGTACCTGCTTGTAATGCTTTACCATCTTGCATCAGCGCTTCTATGGTGAAGGTATCATCAGCTCCAGCAAACCTTTCATTTTCACTTTTATATCCTTTGATCACAGGCATAGCCATAAATGTCGCTGCAAAAGTGGCATATACATCATGTATCAACTTAGTTTCTTGGATGGCTTCTGCTTTGGTACTATGGGCTGTATGGCCCTCTTGCCATAGGAATTCTGCAGTTCTAAGAAAGGGTCTTGTTCGCATCTCCCATCTGACTACATTGGCCCATTGATTGATTAGGATTGGCAAGTCACGGTAAGATTGAATCCAGTCCCGATACGTATTCCAAATGATGGCTTCACTGGTAGGTCGTACTACAAGCTCTTCCTCCAGTTTTGCGTCTGGA
>Ga0075154_10001542_pt1 | contig 16304 bp, 15 predicted proteins | sample JI71714BDNA_FD_70965 | JGI IMG/M metagenome (GOLD analysis project Ga0075154, IMG submission 70965) | Wastewater effluent complex algal communities from Wisconsin, to seasonally profile nutrient transformation and Carbon sequestration -... | ecosystem: Engineered > WWTP > Effluent > Algae... | reverse complement strand
CCAATGCTGGCGCAAGTTTGTAACTTGTGCCTTAACCTACCCGATCGTCGAAGTTTCTAACTTCGATGCAATATCCAACCAATGCTGGCGCAAGTTTGTAACTTGTGCCTTAACCTACCCGATCGTCGATGTTTCTAACTTCAATGCAATATCCAACCAATGCTGGCGCAAGTTTGTAACTTGTGCCTTAACCTACCCGATCGTCGAAGTTTCTAACTTCCATGCAATATCCAAAAGGTCTCTGACCAAAATAACTTACTTTGAGACATCAATATTCCTTTGCTGGCGCAAGTTTGTAACTTGTGCCTTACCCAAAGCCAGCCCAAGTTTGTAACTTGTGCCCTATACCTCCACTCCAAAGATCATAGCCTTAAATTGCAATAATACCACGCCTAAAATTCTTGTTTTTAGCATATTTTTAAAATTTAGAAAAAAATCCTTAGTAGATAACTATTGAATTTTAGGTATATGTCTATATTTGGCCGTAAATAAGATCATATGTCAAATCAAAAACTCAACATATTGTGCATCTCCAGATTTTTTAAAGGAGGTGATTTTATTAAAAGTGCCAAAGCTGAGAATCACAATGTATTTCTACTGACTAGTAAACAATTGGAAAACTCTCCTTGGCCTTGGGAAAGCATCGACGAAACTTTCTATATGGTTGAAGACGAGCACGGTATGTGGAATCACGACCACTTGGTAGGAGGACTAGCACATAAAATGCGCAACACTAAATTTGATATTTTTGTTGCACTTGATGATTTTGATGTAGAACATGTAGCTTTTTTAAGAGAATATTTTCGTATTCCAGGTATGGGAGAGACCACAGCGAGATACTTTAGAGATAAATTAGCGATGCGCATCAAAGCACAATCTGAAGGAGTACCAGTACCGGAGTTCACCTCACTTTTCCACGATGCAGATATTCACGATTTTACCAATAGGGTCCCAGCACCTTGGTTAGTTAAGCCCAGAATGCAGGCTTCAGCGGCAGGTATTAAAAAAATACACAATACGGACGATCTATGGGCACACCTCAATTACTTAGGTGGCGAAAGACATGAATACCTAATGGAAAAATTTGCGCCTGGAGCAGTTTATCACGTAGATGCCCTGACCACCGAAGGTAAAGTAGTCTTTTCAAGAGCTTCACAATATATTGACACACCCTTTGAGGTAGCACATGGTGGCGGTATATTTAGAAGCATCACTTTAGAATTGGGTTGTGAAGAAGACATAGCATTACAAAAACTAAACGAACACGTAATGAGTGCTTTTGGTATGCAATATAGCGCATCACACAGTGAGTTTATAAAATGTAATGAAGATGGCAAGTATTATTTCCTCGAAACAGCTTCGAGAGTAGGTGGTGCACATCTCGCAGAAATGGTAGAAGTAGCTTCAGGAGTAAATCTTTGGGCAGAATGGGCCAAGGTAGAAATTGCAGCCGTTAAAAAAGAAAAGTACAAACTACCAAAAATCAGAAAAGATCAAGGGGGCATCATTGTTTCACTAAGTAGATACAAAAACCCTGACAACTCCTCCTTTGAAGATAAAGAAATCGTATGGCGAATGCAAAAAGATCATCACATAGGCCTAATTCTCCAATCTAAAGACAGAAATAAAATCCAAGTCTTATTAGACAAATACGCAGAAAGAATTAAAAATGAGTTTCATGCCTCAGCACCCGCCAAAGAAAAACTAATTGGCGAATAAGGATTAATTAAACGGATAGTTTTCCTTTGCTGTCTTTGCTGGAGCAAGTTTGTAACTTGTGCCTAAATACTTATTCCACGATCGTCGAAGTTTCTAACTTCAATGCAATATCAAACCCTTTGCTGGCGCAAGTTTGTAACTTGTGCCTAAATACTTATTCCACGATCGTCGATGTTTCTAACTTCAATGCAATATCCAACCAATGCTGGCGCAAGTTTGTAACTTGTCCTTACCAATGCTGGCGCAAGTTTGTAACTTGTGCCTAAATACTTATTCCACGATCGTCGAAGTTTCAACTTCAATGCAATATCCAACCAATGCTGGCGCAAGTTTGTAACTTGTGCCTAACCAAAGCCAGCGCAAGTTTGTAACTTGTGCCCTAAACCTACCCGATCGTCGAAGTTTCTAACTTCAATGCAATATCCAACCAATGCTGGCGCAAGTTTGTAACTTGTGCCCTAAACCTACCGATCGTCGAAGTTTCTAACTTCAATGCAATATCCAACCAATGCTGGCGCAAGTTTGTAACTTGTGCCCTAAACCTACCGATCGTCAAAGTTTCTAACTTCAATGCAATATCCAACCAGTCTCTGACAAGAATAACTTACTCTGAATGACCTCAATATTCCAGTGGAAGCAAATTTATTTTATTCTGCGTTTTAACAATTATACAGAATATATAAAATATGATAATCATTCCAAATTCGCAAATAATTTTAAACTGTTATAGTTAAAAAAGTGTAAAATAGCCTAATATTTCATGAAATTAAGCCATAAGATACTCCTTAGATGGTGTATGGATGGTGTATGGATAATGTATGGATAGTGTATGAAATACATTCAGAATAATAAAACTAGCTTTTTACTATATTGATTTCGGCATTGAACCAATTCAACGCAAATGTACATAAATTTTAATTTAATATATAATTTCACATAGTGAGACTTTTACAGAATATAAATAATTAACACACATACCAATGCATCTTATGAAGTCGTATATCTTTGACAAGTGCGAAGCATCATAATATTACTTTCTTGCCCTAGTCCTACTCCTACCGCTTTGATTAGCTTTTTGCATATACTTGATCAGCTCAAAAAAGAAAATAAGAATGATCGCTCCTCCTACAGAACTGATTAAATTGCCAAAAAAACCACCCATTATAGGTATCTTAGCCACCTTTACTATCCATGTCCCTAAATATCCTCCAATGACACCAACCACTATATTGCCAAAAAAACCGAAACCTTCTCCTCCCAATATCCTACTAGCTACATAACCACTAACTGCCCCAAAAAAAATAGTCGCCACCAGCGACCAGTCAAATGCTCCTATTGACCAATCCATAGATTTAAATTTTGACTCAAAGATAAAGCAATTTTAATACAATAAAAAAGGGAACCATCCCTGATTCCCTTCCTTTGTATTCATAATGGGCTTATTACCCACCAAAATCGTCAAACGCTACATTCTCCTTAGGTATTCCCCAATCATCTGCCATCTTTATCACCGACTGATTCATCATAGGAGGACCACAGAAATACAATTCGATCTCTTCAGGTGCAGGATGTTTACTGAGGTACTCAGCAATTACTACGTTGTGTACAAAACCTTTGAATCCATCTCCATTAGGGTCGTCCAAATGTGTTTTCAGCACCCAGTTATCCTCAGGTAGTGGATTATCTAAGGCTACCGCAAATCTAAAGTTAGGGAACTGCTTTTCTATTTCTCTAAACTCTTCAATGTAGAATAACTCTTGTTTGGTCCTACCACCATAAAAGAAAGTAACTTTTCTACCCGTCTTTAATGTTTGAAATAAGTGATATAAGTGTGATCTCATTGGTGCCATACCTGCACCACCACCAACATAAAGCATTTCCGCCTGAGTTGGCTTGATAAAGAACTCACCATATGGACCAGAAATGGTAACTTTATCACCAGGCTTTCTTGAAAATATGTAAGAAGAACAAATACCTGGGTTAACAGCTTCATATCCATCCCATTGTCTCTTACCATCAGCACCCATCTTAAACTTAAATGGTGGAGTAGCAATCCTAATTGTTAATGAAACAATATTTCCTTCGGCAGGGTGATTGGACATAGAATAAGCTCTGAATATCGGCTCATCATTGACCATCTTAAGTCCCCACATTTTATTGTTATCCCAATCCTTTTGGAACTTATCAGGTCGGTCATGGTACTTCGGATGTGCAGTGATATCTATATCTTTATAGTCAACCGTCACTGGTGGCACATCAATTTGTATATAACCACCCGCTTGGAAGTCAAGATTTTCTCCCTCTGGTAATCTTACTATAAACTCCTTAATAAACGTAGCTACGTTATAGTTAGATATCACTTCACACTCCCACTTTTTGATACCAAAAATCTCCTCAGGTATACCGATTTTCATATCTTGTCTTACTTTGACCTGACAAGCCAATCTCATACCTTCAGCAGCCTCTTTACGGGTTAAGTGATTCATCTCTGTGGGAAGTACATCTCCACCACCTTCATATACATGACACTCGCACATAGCACAAGTACCACCACCACCACACGCTGAAGGAAGGAATATATTCCTATCTCCCAATGTTGAAAGCAACGATGACCCCGGCTTGGCTAAAATCGGATTATCCTCATCTCCATTAACGATGATCTTTACATCACCTTGAGGTACCAATCTTTTTCTGGCATAGATAAGCATGTAAGACAGTCCCAGAATTACTGCCGTAAAAACTATGATAGATAATAATACAAACATTATTTTTCTTTTTATTTCTTATTTAAATGCTGCAGGGTCTATTCCCATCAGTCCCATAAAAGCCATACCCATGAGTCCAGTAAGGAAAAACGCCATACCTAAACCTCTTAAGGCAGGAGGTATTTGAGAGTAAGACATTTTCTCCCTAATACCAGCTATAGCTACAATAGCCAACGCCCATCCAAATCCACCTCCTAAACCAAAGGATACAGACTGCGCAAAATCATACTCTTTTGTGATCATAAATAATGACGCACCCAGAATAGCGCAGTTTACTGTGATTAATGGCAAAAATATTCCTAAAGAGTTATATAGTGATGGGGAAAACTTCTCCACAACCATCTCTACCAATTGCACTAAAGCTGCTATTGTAGAAATAAAAATAATAAATCTAAGGAAGGTAAGGTCCTGCCCAAAAAAATCATTAAGTAAATAGTGATCTAATAGCCAGTTTAGAGGAATAGTAAGTCCATTGACAAATATAACTGCAATACCTAATCCAAGTGCTGTTTTAACACTTTTGGATACTGCCAGAAAGGAACACATCCCCAAAAAGTAAGAAAGTGCCAAATTTTCAATGAATGCTGACTTTATAAAAATATTTATGATATCGCCCATTTTAATTATAATTTTTAATGCTTAAGAAATATCTACTAACTTGGTATTTTTACTTCGTTGTATCCAGATAATAATAGCAACTATAAACATCGCTGCAGGTGAAAGTACCAATAAATTATTTGGAGTATACCAAGATAGCCATGCAGAACTTGTAGTATTGAGTAAATATTCAGACGTTGGCCCTATGATTTTGAAATCCAATAAAGAACCTTTACCAAATAATTCTCTAATGGCGGCCACAATGATCAAGATTATAGAATATCCAACACCATTACCAATACCATCTAAAAACGACTTCCATGGTTTGTTAGCCATCGCATAGGCTTCCAAACGACCCATCACGATGCAATTGGTAATAATCAGACCTATAAATACAGAAAGATCCTTCCAAATCGGGTAATTTACAGCCTTCAAGGCCAACTCAACAACGGTCACTAAAAAGGCAATAATTACCAATTGCACAATCATCCTTATTGATTTAGGAATATAATTCCTCAACATGGATGTGAATAAATTTGAAAAAGCTGTCACTGCCGTTACAGCTATACCCATTACAATTGCTTTTGAAACCAGTGTTGTTACAGCCAAGGCAGAACAAACGCCCAATATCTGCACCGTAATTGGATTATTATCGTTAAGAGGGTCTGTTAATAATTTCTTTTCCTCTTTGCCGAAAGAAAAAGCGCCTGCTTCCTTTTTAATTAAAACTTCAGCCATAATAATATTTTTAGAGGTTTTACTTTTTATTTTTCTTTAAATAAGGCTCATAATAGGCCAACCCTTTATCAAGCATATCATCTACACCGTTTCCAGTGATTGTGGCACCAGAAATGGCGTCCACTTCATGATTTTTATTCTTAACTCCACCCTTTACGACAGCTACTGATTTATACTCACCAGCTTCATTATATAATTTCTTACCAGTAAACTGTGAGTACCACGCTTTGTTATCTTTTATTTCTGCGCCTAGTCCAGGAGTCTCTCCTTTGTGATCAAATGCTTGACCAGCAATGGTATTTAGATCACTATCTAAAGTTATGTAACCCCAGATTTCATCCCACAGCCCTTTGCCTCTAGCATACAATATATTGTATGTTTTATTATCTGCTGATTTAAAGACAAATAGTGGAAAAACCCTTTGATCTGCAGGCTTCTTATTTTCTTTGCCCAAATCAATATCTACCACTGAACTTGCACCTGTCATACTTTTGATTTGCTCGGGTGTTAACTCTTCTCCCTTGCTATTCAGTGCCTTTTGGGTGATTTGTTTTTCAAAAATGGTTTGAACCTCCTCACTCGTAAGGCTATTTACATCCCTACCCAACTGAGTAGCCACTGCGGAAAGTATTCCCTTTTTATTATAAACTGATTCATTAAGTGTATGCGTATCTTTTAGACCAGATACCATTAGTGACAATACAGCCGCAACTATTAATGTCATAATCAGTGTAAATCGTATAATATAACTTGTACTATGCACGGCTCAATCGTTTTTTAATGTTTGATTCTATAACAAAATAATCTATGGTAGGAGCAAAAGTATTCAAAAATAGAATAGCAAGCATCCATCCTTCTGGATATGCTGGATTCATTACTCTGATGATCAATCCTATAAAACCTATCAGAATACCATATATCCATTTTCCTGTGTTGGTGGTGGAAGCAGTAACAGGATCTGTTGCCATAAAAGCCATAGCAAATAAGAACGATCCCATCATCAGGTGTTGGGTCCATGTCACAGTCATAAACGGCGTACTACCTAAAGCATTTAGTATCCATGTAGTTCCTATGAGACCTACAATCATCCCAGCCATAATCCTCCAACTTGCTACCCTGGTAATGATGAGTATAAGCGCACCTAATGCAATTAATACTTTACTAGTTTCACCTATAGATCCTGGGATAGCTCCCCACAGCATCTGACTTTCGCTAAATGTAGCAGTCACTTTTTCCCATCCACCTTCATAAGCCAAAGCTAGTGGAGTAGCACCACTATATCCATTAATTACTGTACTTGTGGTATCAAAAGTGGTTAATCCTAGGGTTTCAAAAATGGAATTAAAAAATCCGGTGTGCCACCATCCATAATTTACAGCTGCACCGTCAGCAATTTTTTCAAATCCTGAAATCCAGACTTGATCACCTGCTATAGTCAGCGGATAAGCAAAAAATACAAATACTCTTGATAATAATGCAATATTCCAAATATTCATTCCTGTACCACCAAATGCTTCTTTACCTATGATTACTGCAAACGCCACTGAAAATGCCAAAATCCATAATGGAATATCAGGTGGCATGATCAAAGGTATTAATGCCCCAGAGACCAGAAAACCTTCTTCTACTGCATGTCCTTTTTTGGCTGCAAAATAAAACTCGATTCCTAAACCGACTACGTGTGTCACTACAAATATTGGCAGCAACTTGATCAATCCATGAGCCAATTTCAAATGGAAGCCCTCTATGAATCCTAAATACTCTCCAGCTGCAACAAAGTGTTGATGGCCAATATTGTAGGTACCAAAAAGATAACATACTTGCATCGCAATTACCACCGTAACCATTAGCCTTTTGAGATCCATACCATCTTTGATATGTGTCCCTGACTTCGTAACACTATTGGGAGCGTAGGCAAATGTGAAAAAAGCGTCATATGCAGTATGCAGCAAAGGGCTTTTTTTCTTATCCGGCTCAATTTTTTTAATAAATTCTAATAATCCCATGTCTTATTATATACTACTTCGTTTTGATATTATAATTGCTCCTTAAGGTTGTTGAGTCCGTCTCTAAGCATGCTTTGTAGCGGATTCTTAGATGTACATGCAAATTCACACAGAGCTACATCTTCTTCTGTAAGTTCTGTAATTCCAAGACCTTCCATTCTTTCGATATTACCTGTGATGATGGCCTTCATCAAATGCTGCGGATAAATGTCCATGGGAAGAAGATCTTCATATTGACCAGAAACCACGAAGGCACGTTTTTCACCATGCGTATTTGTATTAGCTTCAAACTCTGTATCTGTACCATATGAAGGTATGGTCCCTGATACACTTGGTCTTGGAGCTAATGGCAACAACCAACCAAATAATTCATAATCATTTCCCTCTTTCACGACAGTAACCTGATCAGCATTGAAACTGATGAAACCATCCTCATTTATCTGTTGACCTGAAAGCACGTCACCTGAAATAATTCTGTTATTTTCTCCTACAACATTGCCTTTTAATAAATCAGCAACACTCGCTCCCTGATAAGTTTGTACATACTTTGGATCACTTAATTCTGCGCCAGTCAATGCTATAACTCTTTCAGCATGAAATTCACCTGTCAAAAACATTTTTCCTATAGTAATTACATTCTGAACAGTTAAGGTCCATACTTTATCTTGACCTTTAATCGGAGATACATGGTGGATGTGAACACCTACATTACCTGCAGGGTGTGGACCAGAAAACCAATGTTTTTCTACACCATCTGCTTCCGAAAAAGCTAATGAAGGTGCTGTACCTCTGCCGTCTAATCCCAAATGTACTTTTCCTGAAGTTAATTTTGTAAGTACATCCAAACCTTTCTGAAATTCATCTTCTTTACCATGTACTACCAAATTATTGTCTGGGGCAAGAGGTGCAGTATCAAAAGTACTAATAAATATATTGACAGGAACTGAATCCAACTCAGGTACAACATCAAATGGTCTCTCATTGATCAAAGGCCAAAGTCCATTTTCAGCCATAAATTGTACTAAAGTACTTCTTTCAGCATTTAAATCTGGTACTTGTACTTTTTTGAATGATACTTCTTTATCTGCCAAAATGATGACTTCTGAGATTGATCTTTTCTCTCCTCTTTTTACTTCTACGATCTCACCACTAACAGGTGCACAGTACTTAACCTCGGGTCTTTTTTTATCATAGAACAAGACATCACCTGCTTTAACATCCTGACCTACTTCAGGTTCTACTTTGGGTATAGGGGACATACCATGAAAATCGGTAGGTTTGATGGCGTATCTTGTTGCATGTAGACTCTCTAATTTTGGTGTTGGTTTGCCTGCAAGGTTGATATCATGTCCCTTGGTAAAATGGTGAAAACTTCCATTTTTGGCATATTTTGGTCTTTTGGGACTGATAAAATCAGATAATGTAGGAAAAAGTCCAATGTTGGATGACTCAGGATCAATCCCATTTTTCAAAGCTTCTATTTTCATTAAATTTGAAGCTAGACCAAACATTGCCCAAATAACCAATACAGCACAAACAGCCGCAACAGAGAAAAACAATAAATTACTTGCGTTTGAATTTGATTGGGCGGATGCAAAATTTGCTACCAATGCTAACCCAAAAGTGAGAATCAACTTATTCATTTAAATATTTTGAATGATTGATTTAAAACGATTTATTCTTAAATTGCCGCAAATATAAAAAGGTTTCAGCTAAGTATGTAAAAAGACTTTCTGATTTTCTCTTTAAGTATTATTTAGAATAAATCCAAATAAATTTTCATCCGTAATCATTAATTGACCAGATAGGGAAATGATGTAGTTATTAACAAATACAATATTAAACTTCACCTAGAATAACCAAATAATATACATGTATTATTCCTTCAAACTTTATTTAATTTCATACCCTTAAGTATCTTCAGATGTGTTTGACTTTCCACCTAACTTCCAAACCATAAACCCAAAACCGACGATCAAATGTAATACAATTACACCAACTAGAATATTTGCAATCATCATTGTATTTTTAAGACTTCGCACATATCAGTAAATCGATACATACAAAATAAAGTACAAAATTATGCCTATGATACGTTTGGAAGTGCAACCAAAGTTACTCAAAATTAGTTTACTAGTCTTAATTTTGTGATTTTAAAAAATAGCATAGTATTATTTAGCATGGTTGAAACGGATATATTGATCATTGGAGCGGGACCTGTAGGTTTATTCACAGTTTTTGAAGCAGGATTATTAAAAATGAGATGTCATTTAGTAGATTCATTGGGACAACCCGGTGGACAACTTAACGAAATATATCCCAAAAAGCCCATTTATGACATCCCAGGATATCCTAGTATTTTGGCAGGAGATCTTACAGAAAACTTACTCAAACAAATAGAACCATTCAAACCAACATTTACCCTAGGTGAAAGAGCAGAAAAATTGGAAAAAACCGAAGATCATAAGTTTAAGCTCACCACCAGCAAAGGCACAACCATATACGCACCCGTAGTAGCCATAGCTGGTGGTTTGGGTTGTTTTGAACCACGTAAACCACCTATTGCTAATATTGATCAATATGAAGATTGTGGTATTGATTACATCATCAAAGACCCTGAAATATACAGAGGAAAGAAGGTGGTGGTAGCAGGTGGTGGAGATTCTGCACTAGATTGGAGCATTATTCTGGCGGATATTGCTGATGAAGTAGCCCTTGTTCACAGGCGAACTTCTTTTCGTGGAGCATTGGACTCTGTAGAAAAAGTGATGCATTTGGCCAAACAAGGAAAAATCAAATTGATCACCAATGCTCAAGTGACAGGTTTGGCCGGAGAAGAACATTTGACGTCTGTGATCATAGAGGAAGATGGTAAAGAAAATTATCATTATCATACAGATCACTTCATCCCATTATTTGGTTTGGCACCAAAATTAGGACCTATAAGCGAATGGGGACTGGAAATAGAAGATAATGCGATTGTTGTCAATACTTTTGACTATAGTACCAACATACCTGGAATCTATGCCATTGGAGATATCAATACCTATCCTGGTAAACTAAAATTGATCCTATGTGGTTTCCATGAAGGTACATTAATGGTTCAGTCAGCATTTAAACACATATACCCTGATCAAAAACTTTCTTTTAAATATACCACTGTTGCAGGTGTCAATGGTTTTGAATAATCTTTTTTATAATAATTAATGGACAATAATATCATAAAAGTCACCGTAACGGATCGCGATGGTGTAAATCACGTACTAGAAGCTCCCACAGATATGGCCATGAATATGATGGAAGTATGTAAATCATACGAGCTTCCTGTAGAAGGTACTTGCGGTGGCATGGCGCTTTGTGCATCTTGTCATATGTACGTACTAAGTGATCATGACCTACCCGAACTATCAGAAGATGAGGAAAATATGCTAGACCAAGCTTTTTTCGTTAAATCAAACTCCAGACTTGGTTGCCAGATTAAGATTACAGAAGAAATTGATGGGCTTAAGGTGCAATTGGCACCTGTGGGTGGTGAGTAGATAAGATGACAAGAATATTTACTTTCTTCATAGACATCAATGATTTCAAAAATGCTATATAGACAAATTTTTATGTCTTTTACTTTTCAAATATAATATTGCCCAACATAGGATTGGATATAATTATTTCAATCTTGGTTTAAATTTTTATCGAGAAAATCTAACAATGCATCTAACTCAATGTTTCTAGCAAGTATAGTTCCATGTGAATCAAGTAAAAAATTTGTCGGGAAAAATTTTATACCATATTCTGATGTTTGTATGTGGTCAACATCCCAAAATTGGGGCCAAGGAATTTGGTATTTATAAATTCCATTTTTCCACTCATCCTGATATTTTTTTAACTCTGTAGATATTCCAATTAATTGAAAACCAACATTTTTATATTTTGAATATAAATCTTTTAATGCAGGAAATTGCCTAACACAAGTTCCACAACTGCTAAACCAAAAATCAATTAAAGTAAATTTAGCCTGATTTTTGACATTTAATGTTTGTAAATTAAAGTTTGTATCAAGTAACTTAAAAACTGGGAACAATGATCCCTTTCTTAAATAGTTATATTTTAATAATCTGTTTTTAACTTTTGCTCCAAGCTCAGATTCTTTTAATTCTGGGGAAAACATTTCATAATAACTAAAGTATTCTTGTTTTCCAAACGATATTGAATGGTATAATTCAAATAGAGCAATATAAGAGCTATTATTTTTCAAAATTTGATTTCGTAGATAAGTGTCCGTAATAGAAGCCAAGTTAGTTAAAATTGAATTTATACTATCTTCTTTATATTTCTTATCTTCTACACCCTTGAGACTATCCAAAACATCATAGCACCTAGTTTTTATCAAATATATTGAATCGTTAAATTTAGCAAAAGTTCTTCTTTCTTCTTTAAAAACTTCAGAATTTGATTCTACAACAAGTGAATTATTTATCAAGTTAACTTCTATCTCTTGTAAACTATTTTCCAAATAAAACCAATCTGAATAATATGTTGTACTATCACGAAAAATTAATCTAGTTGATCTTGGGTACTGAATCTTACCTGAAAATTCAAAAATACCATTTTTGATTTTGTATTTATTATTTTCTACATTGAATGTACTATCACTTTTTGGAACAAACAAGCTGATTTCACCATGATTCATGCCATTTATCTTACCAACAACTTTGAAATAATTATGCTGAGAAAATGATGTATTTAAACATATCAAAAGTAAGATTTTTATAAGTATGTAAGATTTTTTCATTTGATGATTTTTCTTTTTAATGTTTTTCAATAATTATAAATTAAAAGTTTCTAGTTTAGATAACATCACCCTTTCTTTCCACCACTATATTTATCATTTAAGCCTTCGCCGTTCATAATTTTATCGATACATTTTTCTATCCTGCTTATCCTGGATGCTGAGCCTTTAGGTTGCGAAATAAAGATGATGTATCCCCTTTGCCTACCTGGTGTCAAGCTATAAAAAGCATCACGTAAAGCTGGTAATTCTTCAAATTTGTCTTCTAATTCTTGTGGTATAGGTTCTAGATCTTTTTTAAATACAACTTTAGCACCGCTCTTTTCAAGAGCAACTGCTTCTTTTACATATTCTTTCAGTAGCGGAGCCAAAGACTTAATCCTATCCACTGTGGTGAATCTTATAATCCTGGCTGACTGTACACTTTCACCTTGTTTTTCCAGAATTTTCGCATCATCCTGTAGCAACACTCCTTTAAAAAAACCGAAAGTGACACATTCTTTCAGTGCGCTAATGATGACAATATTTTTTCCCTCATGGGTGTAAACAGGTACGCCCCATTTTATTTCTTCAATTAAGTCCGTTTCTAGCATGATTTGTCTTACATGCTCCAACTCCAATTGCCAATTTCTAACTTTACATTTATCCGTGGCATAATAATCACATCTTCCGCACCCATCTGCAATAAAAAGATCAACTTGTGGATTCATACTGAAATTAAATTTTTACCAATCTTCTATCATCAGGTCTAAAATACCAAGATATAACTGTCATCAACATGTAGAATACTGAGCCTAATGTCATTTTCAGTGGGTCATTTAAAAATAAATGCGATAATAATGCTCCTGACATCGTAAAGAAAAATCCAGCATATGCCCATTCTTTGATCAAGGGAAACCTTGGAATCAAAATGACGATCACTCCCAATAATTTCCATGCTCCAAGTATAGAAGGAAAATATTCCGGGTATCCCATTCTGGCAAAATTTATGGCTACTTCTTCATGCCTGATCAACTGAAAGATACCACTTGAACCCATTCCAAAAACCAATAAGGCCGTTGATACCCAATAAATAATTAAATTCTTTTTTGACATCCTATCCAATTTAAATAATAACCATTAAGCTTTAAAAAACACTTTAATATTTTGAGCCGCTAAAGTAACGGTTTCGCGTATTCTTTTTGTTTTTGTCTCCGGTTTTTTTGCATTGAAAATCCATTCTAAAATTCCACGTCTGGTAGAAGCCGAAAATGCTTCCCAATTTCTTTGAGCTTCAGGTTCCGTTTCTAATAGTGATTCCATTTCCTTTGGCACTACTAAATTGTCAACGTCTTCTAACGCCATCCAAGTCCCGGTTTTTTTGGCCAGTTCTACCATAGCTATCCCTGCTGGATGCATTAAGCCTTGTTGACTTAGGTATTCAATCTTGTTTTTATTGACTTTACTCCAATTGGACTTGGGATTTCTTTTGGCAAAATATTGATAGTAACTCTTTTCATCTCGTTTTGCAATAGAACTGTCTACCCATCCAAAACATAAAGCTTCGTCTACTGCTTCAGGATAATACACACTAGGTGTACCACTTTCCTTTTTATAAATGATGAGCCAAACACTTTTTTCTGTGTCGTGATGATTAGCCAACCACTCACGCCAGGCACTTCTAGATGGCGCAACGATGGCTTTTACATTTTTATGAATTTCTGTAAGTTCCAAAAATTTAATTTTTTAAGATTTTGATTCCTTAATCAAAACAAAAGTAATTCATTTTTTAAATGCATCTCAAAATTAGCCATTTTTTCATACATTCTCAAAATTTTTTCCTTGTGATTAAACTATTGGATCTAATTTTAGTCTTAAAATAGAGTAATGATCATTATTCTAAATGAGTTTTAATAGAATCCGCCCTTTTACATAACACAATTTTTACGCAATGAGAATTCTTTTTTTACCCTTGTTTGTTTTGTATTGTAGTGTTAATCTTTCTGCTCAGCTTTATTTTCCACCCAATACTGCTTCTGAATGGGAAACAATGGATCCGAAAACTCTAGGATGGTGTGCAACCAAAATAGACAGTCTGTATCAATTTTTGGAAGCCAATGATACCAAGGCTTTTGTGCTTCTCAAAGATGGTAAAATTGTATTGGAAAAATACATGAATGGCCATACGCGTACCACCAATTGGTATTGGGCATCAGCTGGCAAAACACTGACAGCTACTTTGGTAGGCATTGCACAGCAAGAGAAACTTTTGGATATCTCCGAGCTTACGTCAAAATATCTTGGCAAAGGATGGACCAGCTGTACACCCGCTCAGGAAGACAAGATCACCATAAGAAATCAACTCACCATGACTTCAGGTTTGGATGATGGCGTAGCTGATCCTTTTTGTACACTTAGTTCTTGTCTAAAATACAAAGCAGATGCAGGTGCTCGTTGGGCCTATCACAATGGCCCTTATACCCTGCTCGATCAAGTGATAGAAAAAGCATCCAACAGAACTATGAATCAATATCTAACCCAAAAAATAAAAAACACCACGGGTATGGATGGTATTTTCATAAAACAAGATTATAATAATGTATATTTTAGTACGGCAAGAAGTATGGCAAGGTTTGGTCTATTGATTTTAAATAAAGGAAATTGGAATGGTACTCAAATATTGACCGACCAAAAGTACTATAATGACATGGTCAATACTTCTCAAAATATCAATGAATCATATGGATACTTGTGGTGGCTCAATGGAAAAAATAACTTTATGGTTCCGGGTTCACAAATAAAGTTTCCGGGTAGTTTATTTAAAAATGCTCCTTCAGACATGTTCTCAGCATTGGGAAAAAATGGACAGTTTATCAATGTTATTCCTTCTCAGAATATGGTTTGGATCAGAATGGGTGACAATCCTGACAATGCGCTAGTTCCTTTTCTGTTTAATGAAGATGTATGGGACTATATCAATGACTTAGCTTGTACTACATCGACTAGTGAATCAACATCAATAAGTGATATCAAGGTCTTCCCGAATCCTGCAAATCAAATGATTACGATCCAATATAAAAATGAAGCCACAGAGGCTGCGGATTACTATATCAAGAACACTACCGGAACTACATTATTAAAAGGAAGTGGATTATCTGGTACGGTAGATATTAACATCGGCGATTTTGCTCCAGGTATGTATTTCTTAACAGTCACTCATCGAGATCTCAATAATACCTATAAATTTATTAAAAATTAATCATTAGCTTTTTTTTCAAATCGATATCTGAGCCACTTCCAAAACATTCCGACCTAAAGGGTTTAGCGCGTTGACAAAATGTACGCGCTCATAAGAAGATATCTCATCTATATGAATGGAAATTTCCTGCACCTTTTGCGAAAGAATCAATCTCTCTCTCTGAATGCCATGTAGCAATGGTGTATCTGATGTGAAATATTTGCCTTCCTTTTCGAAAACTAAATTAAAATAGTAGGCATCAGTGACCATGCCATTTTTGATCATAATGATTTCATCGAAATTTTCCCTTTTGGCATACAAATCGTCTAGCTCTTTTCGGATGACGTATTTGTGGTTATAAAATACTTCTTCTGCATAAATGACTTTTGCACTATTAATTTTTCTTTTTTCATACCTGGTAAAACTGACCGATTCAATACTTTCTCCATAAATCACCCTACACTTTACCAATCCCT
>Ga0075154_10001541_pt1 | contig 16306 bp, 18 predicted proteins | sample JI71714BDNA_FD_70965 | JGI IMG/M metagenome (GOLD analysis project Ga0075154, IMG submission 70965) | Wastewater effluent complex algal communities from Wisconsin, to seasonally profile nutrient transformation and Carbon sequestration -... | ecosystem: Engineered > WWTP > Effluent > Algae... | reverse complement strand
AGTTGCTGAACGCCGAGGGCTGGATCGAGATGGACGGGGTGTCGCTCGAGGTCCTCAAGCGCGGCGGCGACGGCAAGTGGCGGTTCGCGATTGACGACGCCACGGGCTCCTCGCGCGGGCAAGACTAGCGTCGCTTCCGCGGCTTCGCGCGGGCAATCACAACGTGAGTGAAATGACTGGCGGATGATCCGTGCGCTGAATTTCAGTGCGATGGACGCCTCCGGCTGCAACTCACTCAAGCATCCTCGATAACGCTGACGCGCAGAACGCCTCTGTTCTTGCGTTTGGCTCGTCTTGTTTCCCGAATGGCCGTGCCGGGACGCGGCTGCTGGGGCGACAAGAAGAATAGAGGCGATTGATGCGAGCGTTTGTATTGAAGGCTGCGCTGATGGGGTTCTGCTCCATGAGCGCTCTGTGTGCGGCTGCGTATGCGCAGGAAGCGGCGCCGCAGCCTGATGGCGATGATGTCGTTGTCGTTCAGGGACGGCGACTGAGCGAGGCCGACCAAGCGGTCGGTCTTGATGAGGCCAGCAACGTTGTTGCGGTAACGCGAGAGGCGCTGCTGTCTGCGCCAGCGGGCATTTCGGGCCTGAAGATGCTTGAATCCCTCCCCGGATTCAACGTTCAGACCGAGGGGGCACTCGGGCTCTACGAGTTTGGGAACTCAGTGACGGTGCGGGCCTTCAACCTGCAGCAGATTGCTTTTGTGCTGGACGGGATTCCGCTGGGCCGCTCCGATGCGTTCGGCGGCAGCCCGGTGTTCCGGTATGTCGATAACGAGAATCTGAGCGCGGTGGTGGCCTCGCCTGGCGCGGGCGATGTTTCTCAGCCGGCGTATTCTTCACTGGGGCCGGTCGTCGAGTATCTCTCGATCGATCCGAGCGATGAGTTTGGCGCGACGATTTCTCAGACGTTCGGCGACGACAACCTCAACCGCTCCTTCATCAAGGTGAATAGCGGCAATCTGGGGCCCGTTTCTGCCTATGCGAGCAGGACGAAGCTGGACAGCGACCAGTGGCGCGGCGGCGGTTACATCGATCGCGAGCACGCGGAGGCCAAGGTCAAGGTGGACCTGTGGGATGGGGCGTTTGTGAGCCTCAAATGGGTCGCGAACGATTTCTACGACTACGACTCGCCGAGCTTCACGAAGGCGCAGTATTACGGCACCACGTGCCCGTTTGATGCGACGCAGGGACCCGGGCGCGACTGTGGTTACAGCTACACGCAGCCGCCTGGGACGCTTGGCAACGTGGTTGGGTACAACGTGCCTGGCTATACGTACTCGGCGATCACCAACTGGTATCAGGACCGCATCAACGTGCGGACGGATTCGCTCTACGGTCTTACGTTCTACACGCCGATTGGCGATGACGCGTCGATCACCGCCACCGCTTATCACGAGGACAAGGATGGCTGGGGCTCCTCGCCGGAGGCGTATGGTGATCCGAACAGCGCGACATCGCTTTATGGCCGTTACCTGCGGCAGAGCCAGGCCGGCCTCGCCGTGACGGCGCCGCGTGGCGTCGCCTTCGGCGTGACCAATGTGGGCGGTGCGCGCAATGGTGTGGTGGTCAAGGGCGAATATGAGATCGCCAACCACACGCTTGAGGCAGGTGTGTGGTTCGAAGACGATGACTACAGCCGGTTCACGCGCCGTGTGAACCATGAGGGTGGCATCCAGACGGGCCGCATCCTGCTCAACGAGGTCGTGTACTTCTGGCGGCAGTATGAATCGACCCGGGAGACGACGCAGCTGTTCGTGAAGGACACGATCAGCCTGCTGGACGACAAGCTGAACGTCGAGGTGGGCGTCAAGTCGCTGAAGGTCGATTATTCGATAGACGGCTATCGCGGGTTCAACGACTTCTATCTTGTGAGCGGCGGAGCTGGCGTTGCGGGGTTTGGTCCGCAGTTCATCGAAGAAACGTACGAAGACAACTTCCTGCCAATGGTGGGAGCTGTCTACGACATCACCGACAGCGAGCAGCTGTTCGCCTCGTACTCGCAGAACTATGCTCTGCCGCGGGGAACGGACGACATCTTCTCGACGATCCCCAACTCGACGGCGTTCGTTCCCGCACCTGAGGCGGAGGAGTCGGAGAACTTCGAGATCGGCGCGCGCACCACGCGTGGTGAAGTCTACGGGTCGGTTGCGGCCTACTACACGACGTTCGACAACCGGATCGAGAGCTTTGCGGCGCCTCTGCCGGGCCAGGTGGGTGGCACGGAGACGTTCTATCAGAGCGTGGGCGGCGTTGAGGCTTATGGCGTCGAGCTGACCGGGGCGTGGCGTCCCGAGTTTCTGGGCGACCAGATCTATTTCAACGGCAACCTGACCTGGAACCAGACGACGTTCCAGGATGACGTTGCAAACTATGCCAACAACACGGCGCAGACCGGATGCGCCAGCGCGACTGTGCTTTGCCTGTCGGGCAAGACGCTGGTCGACAGCCCGGAATGGGTGATCAGCGCGGGCGCGACGTGGGAGCCGACCGACTGGATCGTCGCCAACATCTCGGCGAAGTACCAATCCTCGCGCTTCACGACATTCGTCAACACTGACGAAGTGCCCGCCTACACGGTGTTCTCGGCCTATGTCGACTTCGGCACGGGCGATGGCGAAGGGCCGCTTGGCATGCTGAAGGCGCGCGTGAACGTCGAGAACCTGTTCGACGAGGACGAGCTGGCCTTCATCAGCGGTTCGGTGACGGGCACGCCGTCCTTCCGTCCGCTGGCGCCGCGCACCGTGTCGGTGACGGTGTCAGCAGACTTCTAGGGCTTCAGAAGACCAAGCAAGAAGCGGCGGCGGGGAGCGATCCCCGCCGCCTTTGTTTTGGCTATCTCGGCTGCATGCGGATGCCGCCGTCGAGGCGGACGCTTTCACCGTTGAAGTAGCCGTTCTCGATCATCTGCAGGGCGAGGCTGGCGTATTCGACGGGATTGCCCAGGCGCTTGGGGTTGAGAACCGTGGCGGCGAGCGCGGCCTTCACGTTCTCCGGGGCGCCGGCGAGGAGCGGGGTGTTGAACAGGCCGGGCAGGATGGTGTTGACGCGGATGCTCTCGGTGGAGAGGTCGCGCGCGATGGGCAGGGTCATGCCGATGACGCCGCCTTTGGACGCGGAATAGGCGGCCTGTCCGATCTGGCCGTCTTCGGCGGCGACGGAGGCGGTGTTGACGATGGCGCCCCGATCTCCGTCCGGCAGGACATCGAGCGTGAGCATCCCGGCGGCGGATTTCGCGATGCAGCGGAATGTGCCGACGAGGTTGATCTGGATGATGCGGTCGAACTGGTCGATCGGGAACGACTTGATCTCGCCGGTCTCCTTGTTGCGGCCGGCGGTCTTGAAGGCGTTGCCGGTGCCGGCGCAGTTGACGAGGATGCGTTCCTGGCCGTTGGCGGCGCGGGCTTGGGCAAAGCCGGCGTCGACCGACGCGTCGTTGGTGACGTTCACGTTGCAGTAGACCGCGCCGGTTTCGGCGGCGAAGGGCACCCCGGTCTTCTCGTTCATGTCAAAGATCGCGACCTTCACGCCTTTAGCGCGAAGCGCCCTGACGGTAGCGCCGCCGAGACCCGAGGCGCCGCCCGTAACGATGGCCGAAATTGAGCTGTCGAGTTTCATCGCGTTTCCTCAAGCAATTGACGTTTGCGGAAGCTTTAATTCGGCGAAGCGCCCGCGCCTAGCCGTGACGTGAGGGCAGCCGGTCCCTGACGCGCAAATCAGGCCGGCAATTCACGTGGATTATAATGATTGTAACGACGTTGGCGGAGCCAGCGGCATGCGGACGGGCGGTCGACAAGCTTGCAGATGATGTCGCTGCGCTGGTTGCGCCGTGGCGCAGGGTGCGGCTGTGAGCGTGGCGGAAGAGGCGCTGGAGAGCGCGATCCTCGCTGCGTTGGCCGCTGATGCGGGCGTGGCGGCGGCGCTGGGCGAGCCTTTGCGGCTGCTGGACGGCGCGAGTCAGCTGCCCGGCTATCCCTATCTCGAGATTGCACGGCGGCAGAGCCAGGCGAACAATGCGTCGGGGGTGGCGAGCGAGATCGTGACGATCGATCTGGCCGTGATGTCGCGTGACGAGGGCGGACGGCTTGCGCGCGATGCAATTGCCGTGGTGAGCCGGGCCGTGCGCGAGGTGAGCCTCGAGATGGAGGGGTGGCGATGCGTGTTGCTGCTGCCGGTGTTCACGGACGCGCTGCGCCAGAGGATAGGGCTCTGGCGTGCGCTGTTGCGGATCAGGGCGGTTGTCGAGGCGAACTAGATCCTGTCGGCCTTCGACTTGGTCCAGGCGTATAGAGCCCAGGTCATGCCGAGGAACGCCACGAGCCCTGCAAGCATCGGGTAAGTGTCGCGCCAGAACGAACCGGTTGGAATGAAGCCGAAGGGCGCGCCGTTGTTGGTGGCGACGATGAGGCCCGCCAGCAGGACGTTGAACAGGCTCTCGCCGACGATGAGGCCCGAGGCGAGCAGGACGCCGAGGCGGCGGGCCGGTTCGGGGTTCTTGCTCTTTTTGGCGACCCAGCGGTCGTAGAACGTGCCGACGATGGCGCCGACGGTGACCGTGATGGTCACGGCCATGGGCAGGTAGATGCCGATGCCCACAGCGAGCGGGGGCAGCTTCATCTTGCGCTTGGTGACGCGGGCCAGGATTTCGTCGACCAGTATGATGCCGACCCCGAGGATGGCGCCGTAGCCGAGCAGGTCCCAGCGCGGGTCGCCGCCAATGACACCTTCGGCGAGGCTGCGGATCAGGGTGGCCTGCGGCGCGCCGAGGGGCTCTGTGCCGGCGACGGTGGCGGCGGGACCGCCTGCGAAGCCAAAGGCGCTGTTGAGCAGGTTGAGCAGGAACGGGATCACGGCCGAGCCGGCGACGACGCCGACGATCAGCGCGGCCTGCTGGCGCCACGGTGTGGCGCCGACGAGCTGGCCGGTTTTCAGGTCCTGCAGGTTGTCGTTCGAGATGACGGCTACGGCGAAGACGATGCCGGTGATCAGGAGCGCGAAGGCGACGATGGATTTGTCGGCGGGAATGTTGAACAGCTGCAGCGCGCCCAGCATCAGGACGGACGCCACGAGGATGGCGAGGATGCCGACGCCCGAGACGGGGCTGTTGGACGAGCCGATCAGGCCGGCCATGTAGCCACAGACCGAGGCGACCACGAGGCCGATGACGATGACATAAAGCACGCCGCCGGCGACGACGGCCGGGGCGCTGGCTTCAAGCGGTGTTCCTTGCGTGAAGGTCCACAGCAGGACGCCGATGGCGACGAGCGTGGCGGCGGAGATGATGCCGACGAGGCCGATCGGGATATCCTGTTCCGTGCGATCGAGCACTTCGTGCGCGGTGCGTTTGCGCTGGGCTGCGAGTGCGGAGGCGATGCCGCTGACCAGCGGGCCGATGAGCTTCAGGAGCGTCCAGATGGCGGCCACGCCGATGGCGCCTGCTCCGATGCGGCGGACCTGCCCGCCCCAGACAGCGCCAGCCGCCTCTTCGGCGGCTCCGGGCGTTTGCTGAACTGCGGACATGATGGGCACGAGGATGCCCCAGGCGAGGACGACGCCGGTGAACATGGCAAGGCCAACTGCGAGGCCGACGAGATGGCCCGCGCCTAGAAGGGCGAGCTGCATGCCGCCGCCAATGCCGGTGGCGGCCGGGCCGATGCGGAAGAAGGCGGCGGCTTCGCCGACGAAGGCGCGGGCCGAGACGAGGAAGGCGAACAGCGCGGAGGCGACCGAGCCGACGACGACCGTAAGAAGCCCGGCCTTGTTTTCGCGGACGGCGGATTCCGTCTGTTCAGCGCCGCGCGAGCCGACCTTCAGGACTTCGGCAGCGGCGACGCCTTCGGGGTAAGGCAGGTCGGTGTTGATGACGAGGGCGCGGCGGAGCGGGATCGAGAACGTGACGCCCAGGACGCCGCCAAATGTGCAGATCAGGAAAGTCTGCCAGAAGGGGAATTCCTGCCACCAGCCGATCATGACGAGAGCTGGCAGGACAAAGATGATTGAGGACATCGCGCCGCCGACCGAGGCGACGGTCTGCACCGTCATGTTTTCCCAGATGGTTGAGGTGCGGAATGCGCGCAGGAGCGCCATGGAGATGACGGCGGCAGGAATGGCGGAAGCGAAGGTGAGGCCGACACGCAGGCCGAGATAGACGTTGGCGGCGGTGAAGACGACGCCCAAGAGCGCGCCGAGAATGAGCGCGCGTCCTGTTAGCTCTATGCGCTTGCCGGATCCGCCCGTTGCGTTTGCCATATCTGCCCCTCAGCTTTGCGCGGAGGTAAGCCGACAATGGTCCTAGGCGCAATGAGGGTGGAGATCAGCGGCCGATGCGGCCGACGGCGTAGAGGGCGCCGCCACCGAGGAGGCAGGTGAGCGCGAGTTCGGCCGTGAAGAACGGTAGCGGGAGGCTGGCGTAGAGGTCCGGCCGGGCGTGCATCATGGCGGCGTAGAGGCCAGACAGGCTGCCGATGATCAGGCCGGCGGCGCCGAAGACAACGGCGAGGGTGCGGGAGATTTCACTCAGATTGTGCCGGCGGCGGGCGTTTGCGCCGAGATATCGGCGATGCACTTCCTGGCGCTGGCCCAAGATGACCCAGCCACCCAGCAGGGCAGCAAGGATGGCTGATACGATTCCGATCCATCCCAGCGATGCGAGGCCGGAGGCATAGACGACGACGATTCCGGGCGTCTCGCCGAGGCCGGGCTGTTGCGGACGTGTGAGCCCAAGCACGAGCGGCAGGCCGGTGAGGACGAGGAGCAGACTGGCGCCTGAAATGATGCGCAGGCGCTTTGCCCGACGAAACTTCATGCTGAACGCCTTCCTAGAAGACTTCTGCTCGCACAACATCGTTAAGGACGGCTTGTTCGGGCCTTCGAGAATTCGGCGATCCGCCGTGGTCGTCACGATTTTCTTGCAATGTGATTCAGCGATCTGCCAAGGTTCATTTCAGGCTCGATTGCAGGAAAGGCGTCTCGATCAGTGTCTCATGACTCGCCACTGATCGCGCTTCTGGCCATTGGCTTCGGGCTGGCGTTCGTTTTTGGCGCTATTGCGAGTCGGCTGAAGCTGTCGCCGCTGCTGGGATATCTGGTTGCTGGCGTGCTGATCGGGCCGTTCACGCCCGGGTTCACGGCGGACGAGGCGCTGGCGCAGGAGGTGGCCGATGTCGGCGTGATCCTGCTGATGTTTGGTGTCGGCCTGCACTTCTCGCCGCGCGACCTGCTGTCTGTCCGCGCGGTTGCGGTTCCGATGACGCTGCTGACGATTACGGGAACGGTTGCTGCCGGCGTTGGCGTTGCCCTGCTGTTCGGTTGGGGGATTGAGGCGGGGGTCGTGTTTGGACTGTCGCTGTCGGTGGCATCGACCGTGGTTTCGCTGCGCAACCTGCAGGACCGGCGGGTGATCCAGAGCGAGCGCGGCAAGCTGACGGTCGGATGGCTGGTGGTCGAGGACGTCGCGATGGTTGTCGCGATGGTGCTGTTGCCGACATGGGCGCAGATCCGCAGCCAGGTGGTCGACGGCGAGGCGATCACGGTGCTGCAGATGCAGGACGTCGGGCTCGCGATTGCGCTGACGCTAGGCAAGATTGTGGTGTTCGCCGTGATCATGCTGGTCGCCGGCAAGCGGGTTGTTCCGTGGATACTGCATCGCGTGGTGCATATGGGCTCGCGGGAGCTGTTCCGGCTCTGCGTGCTCGCGATTGCGCTGGGCGTGGCTTATGCCGCCTCGGCGCTGTTCGGGATTTCGGTTGCGCTGGGGGCGCTGTTCGCCGGCCTGATCATGGCGGAGAGCGAGCTGTCCCAACAGGCGGCGAATGAGACGCTGCCGCTGCGTGACGCGTTCGCGGTGTAGTTCTTCGTGTCGGTCGGGATGCTGTTCGATCCCGGCGTATTCATCGGCAATCCGTGGCCGCTGGTCGCCACGGTGGGCATTGTCCTGATTTTCAGGACGGCGTTGAGTCTTGGGCTGCTGCGGCTGTTCGGGCAGACTCAGGAAGCTGCGGCGACGATCACGGCGGCACGCGCGCAAGTCGGCGAGTTTTCGTTCATCCTGGCGGGCGTGGGCCTGCAGCTGAATCTTATTCCCGCGGAGGTGCGCAACGTCATTCTTGGCGGCGCGATCATTTCGATCGTGCTGAACCCGCTCGTGTATGCGGTGTTGGGGGCGCGGACTCGGAAGGTGGAGCCGGTGGCGGCGCCGCAACCGTCGGTGCAGGCGCCAGTGGCGCCCAAGCGCGTGGTGATCGTGGGGTTTGGCCGGGTTGGCTCGCTGATCGGGAAGTCGCTCGATGCAGCGCAGGCAACTTACTCGGTCATCGAGGATCGTGACGATCTGGTCGAGACGCTGCAGGGCCAGGGCGTGACGGCCGTGCTGGGCAATGGCATTTCGCGCGAGGCCTTGCTGGCAGCCGGGGCGGACAAGGCGGACCTGATCTTCGTGACGGTGCCGAACGGGTTCGAGGCTGGTGGGATTGTGGAACTTGCGCGCGAGCTCAACCCCAATGTGAAGGTCTATGCGCGCGCGCACTCGGAAGCCGAGGTGGAGCATCTGCGCGGCCTCGGCGCAGACCTGATCGTATCTGGCGAACAGGAGATTGCTGACGCCATGATCGATAAGGCCGCATCAATCATTCCGAAGCGCTTGCCGAAGCCGGTCTAGAGCAGGCTGGCGAGGACGCCGAACATCTTTTCCCACCCGACGCGTGTGCGGTCCACGTATTCGGCCCATTCAGGCGCCATGTCGTGGACGAGGCGCAGAGAGCAGCCGTCGGGCGTAGGCGTGATGTCGATGGCGACGGTCGAGGGATCGTGGTCGCTGGCGCCGGCGATGGCCCAGGTGAAGACGATGCGGTTGGGGCGTTGGAGCTCCAGGAACTTGCCGACATGGTCGATCTCGTGCTCGCCGCGGCGGACCTTGTAGGAAAAGCGGCCGCCGACTTTCGGATCGAGGTGGATGTGGAGGATGGTTTCCTCGCGCAGCAGCGGGCCGAACATGAAGCGGGCAATCATGTCCGCATCCAGGATGGCGTCGTAGACGCGCGCGGCAGGAGCCTTGAAGGTCTGGACGGCAATGGCGGTGGGGTTGCTGGTCATCGCTACATCCCCTCCGGCCATTTGGTGGTTTCGATGAGGGGGCTGCCTGTTTCAAGGAGTGTCTTGAGGCTGGCGAGGAGATGGGGCCACCCCTGCGAGACGGCGTCGATGAGTTTGGACTTCGTGACGCCGATTTCGTGAGTCAGGGTGAATTTGACGGAGTTGCCGACTGTTTCGATCTCGTAGGTGAGGCGCGAGTGTCCCTCGGGCTTGAGGTCGGGGACGAACTGGTTCTGCCAGGTGAGGACGAGGCGGCGCGGTGGATCGTATTCGATGATCTCGCCGCTGTCGGCAATGCGGCCGTCGGGCGTCATGGCTTTCCAGGGCGAGCCGACCTTCCAGTCGCAATCCTGCCAGGTCTCGCACCACCAGATGCGCGTGAACTCCGGCTCGATCAGCGCGGCCCAGAGTTTCTCCGGTGCGGTGCGGATGTAGGTGATGTAGACGAAGCGGCTATCGGTCATTCTGACTCCAGTCGGCGTTTGAGGTCGACGAGCGCATCGACCTTGTGGCGTTCGAACTTCCTTATCCAGCGGTTGGCGATCTCGGCGATCGGCACCGGGTTCAGATAGTGAAGTTTCTCGCGCCCGCGTTTTACGGTCGCGACCAGGTTGGCTTCCTCCAGGATCGCAAGGTGTTTCGAGACGGCCTGCCGCGTCATGGCCAGGCCGACGCAGAGTTCGCCCAGCGTCTGGCCGCTATGGGCGCAGAGGCTGTCGAGCAAGGCGCGGCGGCTGTCGTCGGCAAGGGCCCGGAACACCAGATCCATGCACTTTAATAGGCAACCATCAGGTTGCCTGGCAACTCCTGTGTTGCAGAGAAGGAATAAGCGATGGCGAGGACGCCGAGGCGTTCCTGCTGGTTGCCGGCATTCGCGCGCGGACGATCAGTCTTTCCGCTGGAATGGTGGAGGCGACAACGGCCCAGAGCCTCGGCGCGTGGCGCGAGTTGATCGCTGAGGCGGCGACGAAGCTCGCTGAAGTGGCGGGGCGCGGCGTGTTCGTTGATGCGGCTTCGGATGCGCGGATGAGTGCGGCGTATTTCAACGGCGAGGCGCCGGTGATGCGTCTTGGCATTCTTGACTTCGGGACAATGACCGGCCGGTTCCAGATCCTGGAGTTGGCCTATGGCGGCGACGAGGACGACCAGGCGACGATTGCGATCCGCCTCGTCTCCAGCGGCGTCGTGACGTTTGAAGGAGACTGAGCGGAGACTTTCACATGGCGGAACAAGCGGGCGAGACGGCGCAACGCGCGGCCGAGGCGATGGAGCAGGCGTTGCTGAAGGCGACGCAATCGGTGGAGCGCGAGCTTGCTCGCATTCTGCGGGGTGGCGAGGAAGATCTCGATCGGATGGCGCGTTTGGCGCATCGTCCGGCGGCGCCGCGATGCGGACCGCAATTCGATGAACCAGGCTACGGCGGCGATTGCGCGCGCGGCCCGGCGGGGAGCGCGGTTCCTGTGACAGGCTTTCACGAGATACGACTGCCGCTGGCGGCGTCGATGGGCGCGGTCGGTGGCCGGAGCGGTTGACGGAAGTCGTTCGCCTCGCATCGGGCGCGGAGAGCCGAAATGCTCAATGCCGTTGCGCAGAAGGAATGGTCGCCGGCGCGTCTGGAGACGAGTTGGTCGGGCGGTGACCTGTCGGCGACATGGGTGAGGTGGGCGCGGCGGGCTGGCGATCCGTGGCTGGCCGGGGAGCCGCCGCTGGTACGGCCAGAGGGTTATGCCGTGAGGGTTTCCGGTTGGATCGGGGAGCGGGCCTGGGAGGTTGATGCTCCGCTTGCGGTCTATCCGGAGGCTGAGCGAATTGCAGATTTTCCTGTTGGCGGAGAGGCTCTGGTCGAGGTGGGCCAGCTGGGCCCGGACGGGCAGCCAGGCGCTTGGGCCGCCTGCGAGGTGATGATTCCCGCGCCTTAGTCTGTGAAAGCGGTGGGATTGCCCCAAAATCCCCATCTTCTGGCTTGTCTTGCATTGGGGAGCGGCTCCACGATAGAGCGCGGGCTCAGAGCAAGGATCGGCAGTTGAGCTGGGATCCCTATGCGGCGCTGGGTGTACCAAAGTCCTCAAGCGCCGAGGAAATTCGCAAGGCCTATCGCAAGCTCGCCAAGGAGCTGCACCCGGACGTGCGCCCTAATGACAAGGCTAGCGCCGAACGATTCAAGCGCCTGACCGCTGCGTTCAACCTTCTCACCGACGAACCGATGCGCGCGCGATTCGATCGCGGCGAGATCGACGCGGAAGGCAATGAACGCCCGCATTTCCAGCCCGGGGCCGGGTTTGGCGGCTTTGCTGGGGCCAAGGCGCGCAGCGGCGGTGGCGGCGGCCGGACCGATGCATTCGAAGACCTGTTCGACGGCCTGTTTAGCCGCGGCGGCGGCGGGCGCGGCTTTGGCCAGGCCCGTGGCGAGGACGTGCGATACCGGATGGAGGTCGATTTCCTCGATGCGGTGAACGGTGGTCGCCGGCGCGTGACGATGTCCGACGGCCGCTCGCTCGATCTTGCGATTCCCGCCGGGCTGAACTCCGGCCAGACGCTGCGTCTGAAGGGTCAGGGGCTGCCGGGAACGGGCAATGGGCCTGCGGGCGATGCGCTCGTCGAGATCACGGTGGCCAGCCACCCGGCGTTTCGGCGCGAGGGCGATGATGTTCGCATGGACCTGCGAATCTCTCTGGCCGAGGCGGTCGAGGGGGGGAAGGTGCCGGTGGTTACGCCGTCAGGGCCGGTTACCCTTTCGGTCCCGCCCGGGTCCAATTCCGGGGACCTGCTGAAGCTGCGTGGAAAGGGTGTCCAGACGCGGCCGAATCCCGGGGATTTGCTTGTCAGGTTGTTGATTGTATTGCCAAGAAAAGACGATGCAGAGCTTCGCGAATTCGTCCGCACCTGGCCCGGCCGCAAGGCCGATATTCCCCGTTAATCCCGAGATGAGCGAAAAAATGCAGTCGATCCTGCAGGCCGCCCGTTTTGCGGGAACCTGTTCAGTCGGGGTTCACCGGCCCGGACTTACACACACGGTCATGTTGAAACGGATAGCCTTATCCCCCCTCGTCCTGATTGGAGCCGCGCTGGCGATTGCCGCGCCGGCGCAGGCGCAGCGACAACCCGAGCGGGCTCCCTTCGAGCTGTCCTTCCAGCGCGGCGACGGCCTGCCGTCCTCGCAATGGGATGTGCCGCGTCGTGAGCGCTCGCCAGAGCAACAGGTGCAGGAGATCCCGCTGTCCGAGATTTTGCGCCGTCTCAAGGCGCAGCATGGCGGCCGCCATCTGGATGCGCGCCGGCAGGGCGATGTTTACGTGATTTCGTGGCTCACTGAGGATGGCAAGCGCCTGACGTTCACTGAGCCAGCAACCAGAAGCCGGTAGGAACAGAACATGAGAATTCTGGTTGTCGAAGATGATCCGGATCTGGGTCGGCAGCTCTCCGAGGGGCTTTCGCAAGCGGGCTACGCTGTCGATCTCGCGGCCGATGGCGAGGAAGGCCACTTCCTTGGCGAGACCGAGCCGTATGACGCGGTCGTGCTGGACCTTGGCCTGCCCAAGATGGACGGCGTGCGCGTGCTAGAGAAGTGGCGCAACACGGGCAAGGACATGCCTGTCCTGATCCTGACGGCGCGTGATCGCTGGAGCGAGAAGGTCGCGGGCTTCGACGCCGGCGCCGACGACTATGTCACCAAGCCGTTCGTGACCGAGGAATTGCTCGCGCGCCTTCGCGCCCTTCTGCGCCGCGCCGCCGGACACGCCAGCGCCGCGCTGGAATGCGGTGACCTGCGGGTTGATACACGCGCTGCGCGAGCCTCCGTCAATGGCGAGCCGATCAAGCTGACCTCGCACGAGTATCGCGTGCTGTCCTACCTGATGCACCATCAAGGCCGGGTGGTGCCGCGCACTGAACTGGTCGAGCACATCTACGATCAGGACTTCGACCGCGATTCGAACACCATCGAGGTGTTCGTTGGCCGTCTGCGCCGCAAGATCGGTTCGAACCGTATCTTGACGGAGCGTGGTTTGGGATATCGTCTCATCGATCCCAAGGTCGAACACGTAGCGGAATAGCATGGCCGACAAGGCAGCGGGCGAAATCACGGGGACGCTGACGCGCGGCTCCATCGCCCGCCGCATGCTGATCGCGACGGCGGTGTGGAGCGCCGTGGTGCTGGTCGTCGCTGGCTGGTCCTTGCAGGCGCTCTATCGCTCGACCACTGAAAAGCAGCTCGACGATCAGAATGCGACTGCGTTGATCACGCTTGCTGCAGCATTGAATTCCGACAGCGCCGGCGAGGTTGTCGTCGATGAGGGGCTGTTGCCGGGTAATGACTATGCGCTTGGGGGCTCCGGGAGCTACTGGGCCGTTCTGGAAGTCGATTCCAGCAACGGCGTCTCGCGGCACTTTTTCTCCAAGAGTTATGCCGACGACGAACCCCTGGTTCCGGCCGAGGTCATCGCGGCCGCTGTCGCCAATCCGGGCGTGACGCAGATCGGCGAGGTGATCGCTCCGAACCAGTGTGTGCCTGGCGATCCGCTCCGGGAGAGGTGGTGCGAGCCGGGCAAAACGCCGCCGCCGACCGCGATGCTTCGCACCGGTGTGCAGGCTTTGACCCTTCCAAGCCGCACCTTGCCGGTCGTGCTGATGGCAGGCGCCGACAGCACCGACTCGGACGCCTCCGTCCGCGCCTTTGCGTTAGGTCTTGGCCTCGCGCTGCTGGTGCTTGGCCTGGGGCTGGTGGCCGGCATCGTCTTCCTTATCCAGTACGGACTTCGCCCCCTGCGCACGATCCAGCACAATCTCGGAGACGTTCGCGCGGGGCGCCGCGATAATCTGGATGGCGAGTATCCGACCGAGCTGACGCCGCTGGTCACCGAGATCAACACGCTGATCACGCACAACCGCAAGGTGGTGGAGCGTGCTCGTACGCATGTCGGCAATCTGGCGCACGCGTTGAAGACCCCACTGGCCGTGTTGAAGAACGAGGCCAAGGGGACCGACAAGCTGGCCGATCTGGTTCGGCGACAGACCGACGCGATGACCAGCAATGTGACGCACTACTTGAAGCGCGCGCAGGCGGCGGCGCAGGCCGAAGTGCTCGGCGCCCGCACGGATGTTCGCGAGCCCGTGGAGGGGATCGCGCGGATGCTGGAGCGGCTGCACCGCGACAAGGGACTGGCCATCGAGGTTGAAGTTGACGCCAACGCAATTTTCCGTGGGGAGCGCGGCGATTTCGACGAGTTGATCGGAAACCTGTTGGAGAACGCGGCCAAATGGTGCAAGTCGCGGATCAACGTGAAGGTGACCCGGAACGACGATGGTCTTCAGATCACCGTCGATGATGACGGACCGGGATTGCCGCCAGAACACCGGGCCAAGGCGCTGGAGCGCGGCAAGCGCCTCGACGAGTCGGCGCCGGGAACCGGATTGGGATTGTCGATCGTGACCGAACTCGCGGACATCTATGGCGGTCGGCTGCACCTTGAAGACAGCCCCATTGGCGGCCTGCGTGCGCGGCTCGAACTTCCGGCGGCGCCGCTTTGACCTGGCTTGTTCTTGTAGCAGCGGTTTTTGTGCTTGGCGGCGCGTGGTTCATCGCGCGGTCGACGCTGGTGCGGATTGGCGTGCTGGTCGCCGGCCTTGCCGCCGTCGGCGTCTATTTTGCGCTGGGCCGGCCCGACATGGGCGATCTGCCGCTTGAGGCGCGGATCGCGGACATTCAGGCGCGCGAGACCAGCGATCCGCAAAGCGTGACCGCCGAACAGTATCTCGCGCTGCAGCAGGACATGGCGCGCAGAGCCCCGGAAGATCCGACGCCCTACCAGCGGATCGGCAACCTCTATTTCTCGAATGGCCGGATGGAGGAAGCGCTGGGCGCGTATCGGTCGGCGCTGCGGCGCGACCCGACGTTTGAGCCGGCAGCCGATGCAATTTCCGAACTCAACTTCATGGCGACTGGCGAGATCGACGCTGCGACGCGCGACAAGCTGCCGAGGATCAATGAGAAGCTGCTTCAGGATCCGGAATCCCTGACGGGCGTGCAGATGATGGCCGTGATCCAGGAGCGGATTAAGACCGCTCCCGAGGACAGCGTCGCCCAGCGGATGATGGGCGAGATCTATGCCAGCACGGGCCACATGGATCGAGCGGATGCGGCGTTCGGCGAGGGGCTCCGCCTGGCGCCAAATGATCGCGCAATCCTGAAGGCGTGGGCGGATAGCCGATTCAAGGCCACGCAGTCGATCGATGTCACCACGTCGGACCTCTACAACCGGGCTTACAAGCTGGACACCAGCGACCTTCGCATCGGCTACATGGCCGGGATTGGGCTCTGGCTGCAGGACAAGAAAGCCGAGGCGGAAGCCATCTGGGCCGATGTCGATAGCCGGGTAACGGAGGGTGGGCCCGAGCGGCAGATGTTCGCTGCGATGCGGCAAATGTTCGGTATCGACGGCCCAACACCCCTGCCTGGCGGAAATTCCCCCGAATAAGTGATGCTTTTAGCGCCATCGTGTCGCTGGCGCGCTGCAGTCCCGGCCAATATATTCGGCCGAACTGATTGTCCCCGATCGGTCGTACGGAGCTGCCCAAAATGCGGAAGCGTTCCCAAAGGCTCTGGTTCATCGGCGCCGCTGGCGTGCTGATGGCGGGCGCGGTCACGCTTGGCGTGATCGGCCTTGGTGGTGCGGTGGCGTTCTTCCAGTCGCCCTCGGATATCGCCAACAAGGGCGTCGCGACGTTCAAGCAGAATGTTCGCGTCGGCGGCCTGATCGAGATCGGCAGCCAGTCGCACGGGGCAGACGGCAAGCTACTGACCTTCAAGATCACTGACTGCAAGCACACCGTTCCGGTCGTGTTCGACGGGATCCCGCCGGACATGGTGGTGGAAGGCAAGGGCGTGGTCGCCGAGGGCAAGTTCGACGTGGACGGCACGCTAGTGGCGACGCGCGTGCTCGCCAAGCACGACGAGAACTACATGCCGAAGGAAGCCTATGACTCGCTGAAGCGCGCGGCCGAGAGCGGCGGCGAGCAGGCAATGACGGACGGCACGATGACCTGCGGCGACGGGTCGGCGACGTGATCATAGAACTTGGGCACCTGCTGGCATTCCTCGCGCTTGGCGCGGCGGCGGCCCAGAGCGTTCTCGGCCTGACAAGCGGCGGCGAAGCGGCGCGACGGCTGGCGGTTGCGGGCGCGATGTTCGCGGCGCTTTCTCTGCTGACCCTGATCAT
>Ga0075154_10001540_pt1 | contig 16334 bp, 13 predicted proteins | sample JI71714BDNA_FD_70965 | JGI IMG/M metagenome (GOLD analysis project Ga0075154, IMG submission 70965) | Wastewater effluent complex algal communities from Wisconsin, to seasonally profile nutrient transformation and Carbon sequestration -... | ecosystem: Engineered > WWTP > Effluent > Algae... | reverse complement strand
AACATAGGGACCCTTGCAGATGCACCCCATCACCGCGACCGAACTGGAAATTCTAAAATTGCTATGGCAGCGCACGCCGCAAACCGGACGTGAGCTGCATGACCAGCTGGCATTAACCCTGGCCTGGAGCTATTCCTCAACCCGTAAAACCCTCGAGCGGATGGTGGAAAAAAAACTATTACGGCAAGAATCGCAAGGCCACCAAAATTGCTTTCACGCCAATGTTGATAAAATTAGTACGCTGGCGAGCATCACGGCAGATTTTGCCCGTCGCGTGTTAGAACTAGATAGCCCATTGCCGCTGGCCATGTTTAGCGATAGCAAATTGCTATCACACGCGGAACAACATGCCTTACACCAACAATTGGCCCTGCTGCAAGATGAACCATCAACGGAGCCATCGCCTGAGATAGATGCCCAGCGGACTCAAAGCGCGGAAGCCACAGCTGCCCTCACAGTTGCCCTCACAGTTGAACCTGCGTCTGAACAAAAAGCTGAACTGAAAGCTGAACTCAAACATAGTGCCGACGCCCCCCAACATTCAGCCACAAACCAGAGCCGCCCATGATTGAGATCCTACTCTGCTGGCTGGGCTGGAGCCTTTGCCTAAGCCTGTTTATTGCAATTTACAGCAAGCGACAACCGCAATGGCTGCGCTGGCCTGCACTTTATAGTGTAGTGGCACTCTGCTCGGTACTGCCTTGCCTGCCCTTTTTGCTGGTATTGCTGCTGGGCATCGATGGTGCAGGCGCCAGCGCTTGGCTCGCTCTTGTGCAGGCAGGACTTGCAGGCTTGGGCATAGAGACCGCGTGGCTGCAGGGATTTAGCTGGCTGGGTTGGTCGAGTGTGCTGCCGCAACTGGGCGATGTCGATGACTTGGCCCCATCGCTGCTAAGCGCACACGCAGGCACCGCGGTCACGCGTCCACAGGCTACACCGCAGGACACATGGGCGCAGATGGTCGCGCAAATGCCGGCGCAAGTGGCGGCGCTGTTGTATGGCGCCGTGCTAATAGCGCTACTTCGCAAACGATACGTGCACTATCGGTTATGGCAGCGTTTTAAACAATTACGCCAGCCCTACCCCAGTGATGGTGCTGTGTGGCAGATGCTGAAGCAAGATCCTAGCTTGCACCAACTGTGGCGCCAAGCTGGCTCACCACAGGTATTTTGGCACCCGCTGCCAGGCTCGCCGTTTGTTGCGGGTATGGTTAACGCGCAACTGTATTTGCCGATCTGGTTCTCGCAGCTATCGCCCATGCAGCAACAACTATTACTGCGGCATGAATTTCAGCATTTGGTTGCCAAACATCCGCAAAAATTGCTGCTATGGCAACTCGCATCCCTGCTGGCCTGGTTTAATCCCTGTGTCGCCTTTTGGGCGCAGCGCTATCAGCAGGCCATTGAGCTTGAGGTGGATCAGCATGTGATCACGCAGACCGGTAAAGCCCGCAGCTATGCCGAATTACTGCTCTTGATCAGCACCAAACCACAGCAAAGTCCGGCGTATTTCACCCTCGCCGCGCTAGGAGCTGCGCCTATCACAGCGACAAGCCGCGCATTTAACATGTTGCAGCAGCGGATAAGCGCCATGCGCTCGCCGGCACTGTTGTCGCGGCCACAGCGCTGGGGACTGGTCGGGCTGTTTAGTTTAAGCACGACGTTGCTGGCGCTAAGTGCCGGCCTATTCGGCGTCATCTATGTGTCTGGCGTCTCCGCCAATGCGGCGCCGTCGCAATTGTTACATGCACAACCGGTGTTGCCCCCTTGGCTGCAAGGCCCGGCGCAATGGCGCCATCCATTGCCGCAAGCCTCTGTCAGTTCACCGTTTGGCAAGATCAGTGCCCTGCGCGATTTTAAAGCGCATCGGGGGATTGATTTGGTCGCACCACGTGGCAGTGCCATTTTGGCCATCGCTGCCGGCCGCGTGTTGGTGGCGGATGCAAACACCCTGAAGCCAAGCTTAGGCTTAACCGTGGTGATTGCCCATCACGGTGGATATCAGAGTTTATTTGCGCATATGGACCGGATTGATGTGCAGGTCGGTGACTGGGTCGACGCCGGCCAAATCATTGGCACCTTAGGCAATAGTGGCCGCACCACAGGCCCACATTTGCATATGGAGCTGGCGCATGGCAATCGCCATATCGATCCGGCCGCCATCGTTAACATCGCCAATCGCTCACGTCACGATGACACAGCTATGCAGCGGTGAAAACACAGCCATGCAGCAGCGACAAACAGCTATGACACGGCGCTAGCACTGCATTGCAGGCGCTAACATTGCACAGTAGCACGCATGCGCACAGTAACACGCATGAACCACAAAACAGCAAGCATCGCCACGGCGGTGCACAAAAACTAAAACGTACAAGGAGTTTATGTGCGGATCTTACAACCCCCCTTCATGGTCATGCGGCAGATGCAACATCTCGCCCGTGTGACCATCACCGCAGCACTGCTGAGCATGGTCAGTGTCGGCAGTCTCGCCGCAACCATGGCGAATTCGGTCCCCCCGACAAAAGCCAACGCGCCTCAACCCAAGCGAATCACATCACAGCAATTGACGCAATTTGACCAGGAATTTCGCCAACAACTGGCAGAGGCCAAGGTGCCTGGTGCAGCTTATGCAGTGGTATATCAGAATAAAATCATTAAGTTAGGTAGTTATGGTGTGCGGCAAGTCGGCCACAGTGCGCCGGTCAATGCCGATACCGTATTTCGCCTCGCGTCCGTCTCGAAAACCTTTACCGGCAATTTATTGGTGTTGTTAAGTCAGCAAGGCCGTGTCGATTTAAATGCGCCAATCAAACGCTATGTCCCAACATTAGCGCTGGCAAGTTCACAGTTGGAACAGTCTGTCACAGTGGCGCAAATTCTATCGCAAGGTTCTGGATTTTGGGCACACGCCTTTGAAGATTTGATTGAGGCGGATCAGACACCGGCACAGATCCTCCCGCGTCTAAAAGAGCTGCAACCGGTGTGTGCACCGGGCCGCTGTTACAGCTATCAAAATGTGTTTTTTGGCTTATTGGCCCATGTGGCAGAACAAGTCGGCGGCCAACCCTTTGAAAGCCAAGTGCAGCAGATGATTTTTCAGCCGCTGGGGATGCGTACCGCCAGTTATGGCCTAAGCGCACTGCTGGCCTCCCAAAATAAAGCCATGCCACATCAACGCGCCGGCAAAGGTTGGCGCACCATCACTCCCAAGGCGAACTTTTATCGCTTTGCCGCCGCGGCCGGTGTGAACGCCAGTGCGCGCGATTTGGCGCAGTATCTGATCGCCATGCTTGGGCAACAACCACAGACATTTTCACGCCGCACACTGCAACAGCTGCAACAAACCAAGGTGCGACTGCCGCAGCGGCCTCGGCATGAGCTGTGGCAAAGCTACCGTCAAGTACAAGCTTTTTATGGCTTGGGGTGGCGCATCGTGCAGTATGACGGTGAACAACTGTTTTACCACGGCGGCGTGGTGGATGGTTATCGGCCTTACATCGGTTACTCGCCCAGCACCGGCTATGGTTTAGTGGTGTTGACCAACGCCGAAGCCAACGTGATGAGCGATATCACCGCCAGTTTTTGGCAGCATGTACTGCCCGGTGCTCGTCAAATAGCCAAAGCTTCTAACGCCAACAGGCATGCCACGGCGCCTTGAGCGCCAAGGCTGCCAGCCACCACACGTTCGACACACAAACAGCTTGATTCCACCACGTCGCAGCGATGCATACGCCATCAGGAAACCTAACATGCGCCACCACATCATCAACACGCAAAATGAACATCAACCCCAGCCAGTGCTTTGCCGAGCCCTGCACCGAGTGTTTGGCCGATCCCTGTTTCAAGTCTTGTCCATAGGCGTCGCCCTGCTATGCACAGTGGGAAGCTTTTACAGCGCTGCGGCAGCGCCAAGCAGTCAAAGCGCCGATGCGCGAATCAGTCAAAGCGTCGATGCGCCGCGCCCAATCAAGGGCCCAATAGCCAGCCCAACAGTAAGCCCAATGGCGGATAGCGAATTTAAAATTCACAACACCCACACGCTACCGATCAAAGCCAGTCACAGCGAGCTCGCATATGAGCTGTATGTTCGCTTACCCAAGGATTACGCCACCAGCGGCAAAACATACCCCATGGTTTTGCTCAATGACACCGGCTATTCTATGGCCGTGGCCAGTGGCATCGTCCATCTGATGGCTGGCCGTGATATTGAAGATGCCATTTTAGTCGGCATTTCGTACTCCAAAGGGCACGCCCCAACACTAAGCCGAACCCGCGACTATACCCCAACCCTGGCACCGACCGAATCCGGTGGTCATTCGCTCGAGGTGCAGCAACATTCTGGGCAAGCCAGCCAGTATATTCGTTTTATCAAAACGGATGTGCTCCCGCTTATTCAGCAGCGCTATCGCATAGCGGTGCATAAAAAAGTCTTTGTTGGGCACTCGTATGGCGGCTTGCTAGGGATCAGCATCCTGCTTCAGGATCCGACATTATTTGACGCCTATATTTTAGGAAGCCCATCGCTGTGGTACGACAATCAGGTGATGTTTCGGCTTGAAAGCGACTATGCCAAACGCCACAACCGCATGCACGCCCGCGTATTTATGTATGTTGGCAGCAAAGAGGGAAAGATGGTGGATGATCTGCAGGCGTTTTCTAAGCAACTTACCGCACGGCGCTATGCCGGCTTATCCTTGCAAACCAAGGTATTACCCGGTTTGACACATCACAGTGCCTTCGCCGTGTTACTCACGGATGGGTTGCAACAGGCCATCCCTCACTTAAAACTCAATTCAGAGCAGAAGTAGCGCTAGAGCAAACCTTCCTGCGCAGGCCAACCGGCACCTTGTATTATGTACCTAAAAAATCAGCAGATTATTGGCAGATCCGGCCTATACTTTCAGGGTCTGCCAACTCGGTTTTGATCTTAGATTTAGGAATTGCATAATGTTTAACAAGCGCCATCTTGCTGAAATTGAGAATCTAAAACAACAACTTGCCACCCAACAACATCATTACCAGCAAGAAGTGTCAGAACTGCGACAGACCATCGCAGCACTCCAGTCAGAACAAATCGCAGCACAACAACTGCATGAAAAACAAAAAGATATATTAATTCACCTGCTCAGTGGCGCCGAACTCACCGATACCGTTCGCAACTCAATTGCACAAAATGCGCAAGCACTTGGCGATGAGGTATCTGCGCTGTCACAAGTCGAAACACTGGTATCAACCACATCAACGACGGCGAAAACTCTGGAAGGCAAAACGCACAGCGTTCATTCCGCCGCACTCGAAAGTAAACGCTCGGTGGGCGATCTGAAAACCAGCAGCGGACAAATTTTTCGCTTGATTGCCTCGATCAAAGAAATCTCCGATCAAACCAATTTACTGGCACTCAATGCCGCCATTGAAGCGGCACGGGCCGGTGAGGCCGGCCGAGGCTTTGCCGTTGTCGCCGATGAAGTTCGACAACTTGCCAGCAAAGCACATATTGCATCGACCGAAATTGAAAAGCTCATCAATGGCATGCTGGCACAAACAGAACATATTGCCGCCAGGGTCGACGAAACCGTGGTGTCCGCAGATGCGATCAATCACGCCGTGGATAACATCACGACCGTCATCGATAAAATGGGTGGCTGCGCATTACGCATGCTAAAAATCATTGATACCTCCTCGCAAATTGCATTTCTCAATACCGTAAAATTGGATCATGTGGTTTGGAAAAACGCGATTTACAACCATATTTCACAGCAAAACTTTTCAGCCACCGTGAATAAACATACGGAGTGCCGATTAGGCAAATGGTATTTTCAAGGCGACGGCGCTGCTCGTTATGCCAATTCGTCGGCGTTTAAAGCGATGGATGTACCGCATAAATTGGTGCACGACATGGGTCGCGCGGCATTATCGGCCGGCGCGCAGAGCGATATTGCCAAAATGAATCAACACCTCGCGGCCATGGAAGCCGCCTCCATCCAAGTGGCAACCGCAACCGAGCAGCTTATTGCCGAAATCGCCGCCGTTAACCGACAACATGCATCGTTGTGCTGATGCGAGGAAAAATATCGCCATAAGACGTTGCGTTCTATTGCCGAGCATTTCGACAAAATGAACGCAAACTAGTTGAAATGTAATATGTATAACGTGCGCCAATCTCAGTTCAATCCAAGACGAGACCAAGGTCTATGGAGCATCCCACATAGCGCTGCGCACCTTATGGCGCAGCAACGAGGATAACGGTCGGACCGAATCAGGCAACCCGTCGATTGGATTAGCCTTGATAACGCAGTTGATGGGCAATTTGCTGCGTCGCCATCCGCATAAAGGGTAAAGCACAACTTAACACCAGCGTTAAACCAAGCACCAACACACCGACCAGCAACACGCGGCCCTGCCACAAATCCGTGGCAAAATGTAGCAACAACCAATCGTTTAACAGTAGCACCGTCATCACCCACACTAGGCTGGCGCCAAGTAACACGGGGATCAATTGCCGATATTGCGTCAACAATAAATCTAACATATCTGCACCGACGGCCTGCATCACGCCAAAGGTGGCTTGCTGCCGACAAATTTCAGCATCCATCAAACTATAGAAACTAAGCGCCACCACGCCGACCATTAAAGCGGCCAGTATAAGCAGGGTTTCCATCAAGAGAATTTCAAGCTGATTAATCTGTGCCAGTTGCTCTGCAATACTGCCTTGGGTACGAATGGTAATATTGGTGCCATAAACGTCACGCAACTGCTGTAAAAACTGCTGCATCTGAGCTTCATACCTGGCGGGATAGAGCAACATCGCATTCGAAAACAGTGCCGAGGCATCTTGTAAAGGCAAATAAAGTACCGGCTCTTGTGTTTTTAGCATGCCAAAATGCGGTAAGTTTTCAACCACGGCCGCCACCGAAAGCCCTGCGTTTTTATCCGAGACATTCAGTGGATTATCTTTGATATAGAGGTATGGTTTCTCCTCACCCATGAGTGCAAGCCGCGTCATCGCTGCTTTATTTAACCAGACTTGATTGGACTGAACCGCGTGCTCAGATAAACCCAACTTCTGAAAAAAATTGCTCGACACAAAGTAGGTCGGCAATACCACATTATTGGGATCATCGACCGATGTTGGGCTCACCGCCAAGGTTAACTCTTTTGGCTGCACCACCACATCCGACAATAACAATACCTCATGATAAAAACCGGTTTGCTTCAAATGCTGGTCAAGGATTTGCCAGGTGATTTTTTGTTGATCCTTACCTTCGATCGACACTTGACGCAACGATGTATCGATAAGCGTGGCGTGCCGAAGTGATAATGAAGATAAATAAAAGCCATAACCGAAGCTGACTAAAAGTAGCGCTATGGCGGCTTGGATCTGGCGGTTGGTGGTTATAAATAGGCGCTGCGCTGGCGTTAATTGACCAGCCTTGCCACGCCGAAAAATATTTTTTCGCAGCAGCGAGAACAACGGAAATAGCAGACATAACGAAAAGACGGTTAATAATACCGCCAAGGTGATCATGCCACTGAGCACCAATGCACGATGATCACGAGCTTGTTGTAAAAAACTATCGAACAACAATTGTTGACTGATCACGATGAGCAAGCTACTAAACACCGCCAACGCTAGCAAAAACCAAGTTTGCTCTCGGAGTAATTGGGTAAACAATTGCCAACCACTGGCCCCCAACGCAATCCGCAGTTCAAACTCCTGTTGACGGCTGACCATGTTATTCCAGAAATAACTTAACAACGATAAAAACACCACCAAACCAATCGCGATTGCTAAGTAGCCACTCATCGTTGCTAAACGACGTAATGCTGATTTTTGTTCAGGATTAAGCACAAACCCTGCTAACACCGTCCAACGCAATTCTCGCGTATAGACTTTCACATCCTCGGAGGTAGCCGCATCTTTGCGTTGACTCTCTTGCACATCAGCTTGCAAATTTGCGAGTGTTGGCGAATGTTTTGCGGTGAAAATGCCATAGTAAATATTCATTTTCATGGCTAACTTTGCTTTGAATTCGTCTTGCACTTCGCTTGGCAATGGTATGTTAAAGGTCACTTTAATAAATTGCTTTTGCGTCTCTAAAGGTAACCAAATGCCATCCGTAAGTGGTGCTGGCAAGGCTACCTCAGCCGGCAGCACGCCTGCAATCGGCAAACGGATATCATGTTCGATCAACGTAAGATACTGCCCCGTCAGATCCATACCTTTTAATTCTTGTTGCCAAAACGATGCACTGATCCAAACCCCTTGCGTATCAACGCTCTTTAATGCAGGCTTGGGCTGTAACACCTCAAACAGATTCGCGGAATAAAAGGTTGGCGTCGTGTCAAATATCACATCCCCAACACGGAATTTAGCACTAAAGCCCTTGCCGATAATAGACATCTCACTGATTGACGAATGCTGCTTAACTTGTTCAATCGCTTGCAGATTTAAAGGCTCTAGGGTGCCGTTTGGGCTGATCCCGCCCAACGTAAAAAGTGGCCGAGCTTGACTAACCCAGGATGGTCGATCTTGGTTAAAGTAGATAAAACTGCTTACGACTAAATACAAGGTAGCGCAGAATAAAGCCGCACCCAGCACCAAGATGCTCCAGGTTAATTTCTGCCGCCATGCGAAACGAAAACCAAGATGTAAATCTTGCTTTAACATAGCGACGATGACCTTGTGGTATGAAGGATCTGGCCATCTTGCATTTTTAAGCGTGCCGAACACTTCGCCGCCAGCTGGCTGTCATGCGTCACCATCACAATCGTCATGCCTTGCTGATTAAGCTGAGTCAACAGCTCAAACACCATAGCGGCACTGCTACTGTCTAAGTTGCCGGTGGGCTCATCAGCAAATAAAATACTGGGCGAGGTGACTAAAGCTCTCGCAATCGCCACCCGTTGCTGCTGACCGCCGGATAAGGCATGCGGATAACTGGCCGCTTTGTCGGCAAGACCGACACTTTCCAACACAGCTCGCGCTTTTTCTTGCTGCACACGAGCCGAACCAAAATTGCCATACCGCATCGGCAACATGACGTTATCTAACACGGATAATTCACCAATCAAATTGAAGTTCTGAAAAATCCATCCAATGTGTTGATTGCGCGCAGCCGCCAACTGCCGTTTATTCAGTTTTTTAACCTGTAACTGGCTAAGCTGATAATCGCCTTGCCATTCCAAATCTAATAAACCAAGCACGGACAACAAGGTTGATTTCCCACACCCCGACGGCCCTTCGATGGCCATGAATTCACCTTGGAACAGTGAGAAACTCAGGTCATGTAAAATGGTCTGTGAACCAAAGCGCTTGCTCAACTGACGAACATGAATAAGCGGCGTAGACAGCTCCGTCATAGGTCATCCTCGTGTGCGTCTAATGCGACGAAATCGCCTTTATCGAGCCCAGCGACAATCTCAACCGCATTTGTCGTTATCATTCCCACCTCAACATTGCGCCACGTAAAATGCCGCTCGCCCTGTTTTTTGACCAGCAGCTGCGCGTGATGGTTATCGACCCGCAGATAACTTGGCTTTTCTATCTGCAGAGCAGATTCTTTATGGACTAAGGTAATGGCGGCCGAGACTTCAACAAACGGCATGGCGGTCGCAGGTAATTGCCCGGTGAGTTCCATATCGATTTGTACTTGGTTATGTTCGGCTCGAGGCGCGATGCGACTCACAGTTGCTGAAATCGGCAAACCTTTAATATTAACGTCCGCTGCTTGGCCAACATGCACTTTTTGCACATCACTGGCATTAATCCGAACCTCGGCGAATAACTTGGACGTATCAGACACCAACGCTAAATTCTTCCCCACCCCCAGCCATTCACCAACAAACACACTGGAATCCACCTCTTGCAATACACCGTCAATGTCTGAGCGGACCTGCAACATAGCGACATCTTGCGCGGCCATAGTCTCATTGGTCAGCGTTTGCTCCACCTTAAGTTTGGCAGTTTCTAATTTACTGTTGGCTTGCTCATCAAATTGCTGGAATTGTTGTTGTAAAAGTTTATGTTTGGCTTGTGCGTTTCGGGTGAGAACCCGTTGCCGCTCCAATTCAATGGCGGAAATGATGTTTGAACTATGCAATTTTTCTTTAGCGGCTAACTCGGTACTGGCGACATTAAAGTCTCCCTCACTTAATGCTAATTCATACGCCAGTTGACTCTTTTCCTGTTTCAGCCCTGACATAACACTCTTCATATCGGCTTGCGCGAGCCGTTTTTCTTGCTGTGCAAGCGCATAGCGTTTGCGAACTTCAAGATTTTCCAACTCAAAAATGACGGTGTTTTTACTAATTTTTTGTCCAGCCACCACCGGGATCGCGGTCACTTTACCTTCCACTTGGTTCACGATGCGTTGGCCGCTTTTAGTTTTAAGGACCCCATTCGCGGCAACCTGAGTCACCAATGGTTTTTGCGATACCACCGTATGGTGGGTTTGTTCCATCGTTGGCTTATGGCCTGCAGTGATCTGATCAATATCACGCCACACCAATGTGACTAAACCGGCCACCACGACAAACACAATCACGACTAACGCTGGCAAACGCCAATCACGGCCTCGACTTAGCGAGGCCTCATCCAACAACATGATGTTAATTCCTTAATTCAACCTGAATTAACGTGATTGGTTTTTGCTGCACTTGGCTCATCAACTGTTCCAGTTTTGCCACTTGTACTTTGCACGGCGGACATGGATTGGCGGGATCTTGTGGGTTTTGAAATACTTTTGGATCAAAACCTACATTGAGTAGCACCAATGCATCTGGTGTGGTTAAGGCTTGTTCTATCAATGTCGCAATTTCAGGAGATACTTTTTTGATCCCGGCAAAGCTATGCTCAGCTCTAAGCTCACTTTTGATTTGAACTGGTTTTTTTGTTAATTGAAGCAGCACATCATCTGGCACCACCGTTTTGCCTTCGTGGACATAAAGTACTTTTTTGTCAGCATTGATCACCCAAAATTGCAGCGGATGGGTATTCAATTTAGTCATGACCCAGCCTGGCATACTGCCCACCGTGTTGATGATTGCGGTCGGTTTGGTCACTTGTGGTTCTGTAACCGGATTGGCAGATACATCAGCGAACCATAACAAGGCCAGTGAAAAGATGATCTTTTTCATGATTTAATTTTCCATAATTAAAAAGTGATGATGCGATATGAATCATGATCCACAACAGCTGCATGCTGTTTTTCAACCCATACACCTATATATAAAATTTTTTAAAATGGCTGACATGATTGAATATAAGCACGTTGTGCTGCATATGTTATGGAGTGTCGTTTATAAAATGGTAATTAGGCTATGTACTCGGAATTGCTCATCATAGTGGAGAGAATGCCAGAAAATATTGAACGCTGGCTGAACACCATTGCGTATGGTCGGGTATGGTTAAACATCGAAAATTCCATTCAAACTTAAAAAACAAATACAAAACAATTTTATTTCAAATAGCAATCTAGCATCTGAAAAAACATAAATCAATAGTACGGAGAACATGCCGACACTTCGTGTGAAGCTCATCAAAAAAACATGAAAAACAACAGCATAACCTTTAGTGAGAATGTCAAATACGAAACCACATGCCAACCAAACTTGACCAACTCACGATGAGCGCCCTCCACCACATCAAGCAGGTTTTGCGCCAAAACACGATAAGATGCAACTCATTTGTTAATGCTTTGCATCAGCGTCTGCTGAATAAAGCCGTGAAATTGGGCCGCAGCTAACTCGGAGAAAAATTCTGAACTTGGGTTCATAAAACCATGTAAAAATTCAGTATATATACAATGCACATGCGGTTGCTGCGCTAACTGCGCACTTACGTCTGCCACACTAAAATGATGTTCGTACGCAGGCCAAATAATAGTACAAGGATACTGAGGGCTGAGATCAAGATAGTGTCGGATTTGTCCGGGATAAAAAACAATACAATGTGCAACCATGTTGGGCCATCGACACGCTATACTGCGCCAACAGGCAGTCGCACCAGCGCTAAAGCCAACTAAAAACATCGGCGCCTTACTGTCCGACATGATTTGCTGGAGTTTTTTCTGGTAGGCATCATGCCCACAGTGCGCTAAAAAATAGTCATATGCGCTTGCTTCATCCGGCAATAATGGGTCCTGGCCAGCATAGGGATCCACGACGGTGACCTGTAACGGCAACGAATGCACTGCATGCTCTGAAGAATGCACAGCATGCCCTGAAGGGAGTGATTTAACAGAGTTTGCTGAGTTGACGCTGTACTCGGATTTAACAATATACTCGGATTTAACCCTGTGCTCGGATCGCAACGCTTGCGCGAGGGCCGATACGGCGGCAGTCACGCCAAAAATATCTGTCACTATAATCACGTGCATATGCGGCTTGTCCTTGTGATAACACTTGATGGTAATACGCTGTTGTTACCATGAGTTGTAATGCTTGGTTGTAACGCTTCGCTTTAAAGCCCAATTGTAACACTCAGTTTTACCGCGACGTTATGGCGCTCCCGCCGCGGCATTACGAGGGCGGGTATTGGCCGATGCCAATATCGAACGTAACCAAGCATGATAGTGCGATACACGGCTGTAATGTTCGATCACACCATATTTGCCTTCTTGCCAGTCGGTGGCGCTGGCATCTTGCCATGCACTGACGCCAAGCACCCACAGCTGGCCGTGCTGACGCAGCAAGGCGGGTCCACCCGAATCACCTGGGCCACTGATCCCCTCCAACGGCAAGGCGGCCGCCCCTTGATCAAAACGAAATTGCAGCCATTGTTGCTGGCTTGCGATCACTTGATTATGCGCCGCGCGCAACATCGCATCGCCAGCCACCACACCGCGCAACCCATCGCCGACATCGCCACGACCGACCAAGGTGAGTACCTTGCCTTGCTCATCCGTGGCCGAGTAAAGCTGTGCAATTTCAGCATCGGCGATGGGCTGCTGCAGCCTAACCAGCGCGATATCGCCATTGACCTGCTGTGGCCGCCAACTGGGATGAATGTCAATGCGCGCAATACGATAGTCGCGCTGCTGATAGCTGACTGCGTCACCGATTTTAAGATGATGCGCCACATGGGCCGCGGTTAACACCCAATCGGCCGCAACCAGCGTGCCCGTCCCCTCCACTACCATGACCGCGGGCTTCGCCGCCGCAGAGTTAGCCACAGCAGGCGAACCGTCTGCCGGCGGTGTGCCAGCCGCTTTAGGCATTGGCGCTTTAGTCATTGGTGCTACGCGTGGCCGCATAAAGCTGACCGTCGCTCGCTCCTGCAGTGCCAGCTGCTGGTACGCCGAATCTGCGACATCATGCCGCACAATAATGGCCTGCCCCAGCGCTGGATATAACAAGGCGGCCAGCGATAATCCGCGATAAAACCTTGAATAGCCCCATACGCCCACTCGCCGACGCCGTGGTTTCTCAGGATCCATGGGCGGTACTGTGTAATTGGTGCGATTGAAGCAATTGAGGGCGTGCTGTAGCGGGTACATGCTGGTCGTCTGCAGCGCACCTTGCTTGAAAAACGCCGGCTCTGGCGTCAGGCGATTTAAGCTGTGCAGGTGAAATCTGGTGGTCATGTCGGCTTTCCTGGTCAGTACATTGTTGTTCGTTTTTGGCGTTCGTTTTTGGCTTTACCACGTGTTTGGTTTTACCACGTGTTTGGCTTTACCACGTGTTTGGATTTACATGGCCACCAAGCTGGCATGCGATGTAGAAGCCCCCCCTCAGGATCCCGCTCGACTCGTTCCGGATCCAAAGCAGTCTGCACCATGCTCGCAAGTGTTACAGAAAAAAACTACCAAAATTTCTGTAACAGTTCGCGATTTCTCAATGACTTAGAAAGCACCTTACCTTTTTTAAATCACGGAGTCAGGATGAATATGCATCAATTATCTGTTCGCCATATCACGGTTACGGTTCGCGCGGTGACGGCTACCGCACTCATTTATACCACCACGCTTGGCGCGCAATCGCTAGATGGCACCCCGCTGTCGGCCGCTATCGAGCCACACCGTCATAACACAAGCCATAGCGCGACGAATAGCGCTACGAATAGCGCCACGAATAGCACAACGAATAACGCCGTGAATAGCACAGATCACATCCAGGCTAGCAACGCCAAAAACAATGTGAAGAACAATGTGACAAGCGGTACGAAAAACAGTGTGGCCAACCGCATGGTCAACAGCGTTGCCAGCAACGAAGCACAGAATGTGGTGGCAAACAACGTGGTGGCAAACAACGAAGCCAACAATGTGGCAAAGGACGTGGCAAAGGACGTGGTACAGCACAGCACTCACCACAATCGCGGCACTGTGCTGTATCACAATGCCACAGTGATCCATCCCGCCACCGAACAAAAAATCACCGACGGCTGGCTCTTGGTGCAAAACGGCAACATAGTGGCGCACGGCCAACAACGCCCGGCACAGCCACTGCCCGCTGCCGATCGGTATGAAGATCTGCAGGATCAATTTGTCATGCCAGGGCTTATTGATGTGCATCTGCATCTGACCGCAGGGCCGTTTCGGGTAGAAATGGTCAATGGCGCCCCCACCATGACCTTAAAAGGTGATGCTGAAATCACCAAGTATCATGCCATCAGCAGCCTCGCCTATGGCATCACCACCGCCTTTAGCCCCGCGGGCGAACCGCAAGCGAACGCCGCCTATGCAAAAGCTCAGCAACAAGGTCAATGGCTGGGGCCGGAACTGTTTTATGCCGGTTATGTGTTTGATCCAACACCCATTGTTGGTGGTTCGGTGTATCCAAGCGACCCAGCGCAGTGGCAGGCTGAAATTGCACGGCAAAAAGCCCAAGGCGTGCGCGCCATTAAACTGTATGGCGGTTTAACTGCCGACGAGGTGGCGCATGGTATTGCCGCCGCCAAAGCCGCCGGCTTGCAAACCATCGCGCACTTGGATCAGGTCAGCTGGCAATTCGCCGCCGACCAAGGCATTGATATGTTGACACATGCGCTGCCCACCAGCGCCGAATTACTCAGCGGTAAAGCGCGCAGCGCTTATCAGGCGCTGCGGCAAAACCCTGCCAATCAGCGCTTTATTTATCAATGGTTTGCGTATGTCGACTACGACAGCCAAGCCATGCAACAGCTGTTCAAAACCCTCGCCAAGCAGCAAACGCGGCTCGATCTGACCCTGCATGTGAACGAGTTATTCTATTTTGCTCGCGAACTCGAGCAGCGCTACCCCGACTCGCAGATGTGGAGCTTTCACCCGCAAAGCCGTAAAAGTTGGCGTGGCCTGATGGCGGCACCGAGTTACGATTGGAAGGCGGAGGATTTTCGCCTCGCCCAGCAACAAATGCCCAAAGTGCTGGAGCTGTTTAAACGACTCTACGACGCCGGTGTGCCGCTGGCCATTGGCACCGATTTAAACACCAGTGGGCCATTTTATCTACGCGAGCTGGAGTTAACTAAAGCGGCAGGGCTGACCAACTGGCAAGTGCTCACCTTGGCCACGCAAGGCGGCGCGCGCCATATTGGCCTCACCGACCGCGGCCAACTGACCCTCGGATCTCGCGCCGATTTTATCGTGTTGCAGCAAGATCCTACCATTGATCTTCAGGCGTTAACGCAGATCAGCACCGTAGTGCAAGCCGGTCAAGCCCATCAGGTAAGCGCCTTGCGAGCAGCCTTAACGCCATGACTGGATAAAAGCAGCGCCGCGGCCACGCCCATCAGAGCGCCCGTGCTTTAAACGCTATCCATGTAAACGCTATCCATGTAAACGCTATCCATGTAAACGCTAGCGATGTAAACGAGGCGCTCTACACGAGGAGCTTTAAAAGAAGAGCTTTAAACGAAGAGATGTAAACGACGGCAATCCACATAACAGGCATCGGACTGCGCTGCTGAGGGGGGCCGTCAAACCAACAGCAGACGCCATATTAAAACGAACATCAGCAACTCGACACACGTAGCTGCACACACGTAGCTGCACACAAATAACTAAACACAAGTGAATAAACGAAAATAGCAACACAGAGGACAGCCACATGGAACATTTCATCAGCCATCTGCAAACGAGCTTTAAGACAATGAGCCAACAATTTCAGCAACAATTCCAGCAGCCATTCCAGCAACAATGGCCACATGCCGATCAGGCATTTTTATTCGGCGTAGGCGTACTGGTGCTGTTGGCTGTTGGCTGTTGGCTGTTGGTTTCTGCCCACCCTTCTCGCCATGCTGTTTAATCGCCAGCACCTGGGCAAAATCGCCATCCTCAATATTCCCGCCGGCATCTCATGGCTCGCCTGGGGCGCACTCTGCATCTGGGCCGCCACCGGCAAACTCAGCCAAGCACTCGC
>Ga0075154_10001539_pt1 | contig 16340 bp, 14 predicted proteins | sample JI71714BDNA_FD_70965 | JGI IMG/M metagenome (GOLD analysis project Ga0075154, IMG submission 70965) | Wastewater effluent complex algal communities from Wisconsin, to seasonally profile nutrient transformation and Carbon sequestration -... | ecosystem: Engineered > WWTP > Effluent > Algae... | reverse complement strand
GTAGGGCAGGTCAGGGGCTGCGACCTCGGCCAGTGTGGCCGATTTCAGGGCATAGGTGTCGGCGTCAGGTGCGCTCATGGCACCAGGGGAAGGCTGCGTTTCTGTCGGGCAGATTCGACCGCGGTATCGACGATCCTCTGGCCGATCAGGCTGACGGCGGGGTCGAGAGGGCCGGACAGGGGTTCCCCGCGCGCGATGCAGCCCAGGACGTACTCGATGGCGTTGCGGCCCCCGGCTGGCAGAGGGTCAGCAGGGATGCGGTGCGGTTCCGGGGTGGCGCGGGTCTGGACTGTGACGTGGTCTGCATAGTCCCAGCTGGCGATGGTGCCTTCGGTGCCGACGAGGATGAACCCGCATTTTGGCTGCGGCTGGATCACCCAAGGGTCGGTGAAGGTGCCCCATCGGGTTTCCATCTTCGACAGGCCCTTCTGGTAGCGGCAGATGACGATGGCGTGCTGGTCGACCTCGATCCCCGGCGTCTCATCGGTGACGCAGGTGACTTCCAGCGGGGCCTCGCCGCCCCGATACCAGGTGCCGAGCGTCGCGCCGTAGCCGAGGTAGTCAAGAAGGCTGCCGCCACCGCTCGCGCGCTTGTACCACCAGGAGGTGGGCTTCTGACGCTCCACCTCTTCGCGGCTGACCTCGATCTTGTCGGCAAGGTGGTAGAGCGGTCCCCGGTTGCCGCCGTAGGAGTGGATCTCGATCACCTCTCCGATCAGACCTTCGTCGACAAGGCGCTTGGCGGTGACGTGGCTCTCAACCCAGCGGAGGGGCCAGTTGATGGCAAGCGTCTTGCCCGGCGGCATGGCGGCGACCATCGCGCGGGCATCGGCAACCGAGGCGGCGAAGGGCTTTTCCACGAAGACATGGACGCCGTAGGCGGCAAGGCGTTTGGTGTAGTCGGCGTGGTTGGCGGTGGCGGCGCAGAGGATGGCGAGATCGGGCTTCGTCGCCTTCATGCAGGTGTCGAAGTCGGTGAAGACGCAGGCTTCCGGGATGCCGAAGGTGTCGATGGCGCGCTGCATGGTGCTGCGGTCGGGGTCATAGATGCCGGCGATCTCGGCGTCGGGGTGGCCCTGCACGCAACGGAGGAGGTCGCCCATGTGCATGTGGTCGAAGCTGATGCCGACGATGCGGAACTTTGCCATGGGCGGGTCCTTTCAGCTGCGTTCGGTCAGACGGATGAACAGTGCGGTGACGGCAAGGATGATCAGGCCGAAAAGGATGCGGCGGCCACCTTCGGGAATCTGCATCAGGGTCAGCATGGAAGTCAGCACCGTCAGGATCAGCGCGCCGACGATGGTGCCGCCATAACCGCCGCGCCCGCCGAAGATCGAGGTGCCGCCGATGACGGCTGCGGCGACGGAAGGCAGGTCGAGCGGGAGGGCCAGGGACAGGGACGCGGTCTTGATCTGGCCGAGGTAGAGAAGGCCGGTCACGCCCGCGATCAGGCTGGACAGCGTGTAGAGGGTGAAGTGGACCTGCCAGACGCGGACCCCGGAAAGGCGCGCAGCGGCCTCGTTTGCGCCGATGGCGTAGAGTAGGCGGCCAAAGCCGCTGCGACGTTGGCCCCAGATGACAAGGGCGGCGAAGGGAATGAAAAGCGCCAGACTGTTCGGCAGGCCAAGGGTGCGGCCGGTGCCAAGCCAGAGGAGCGCGTCGGGGATCAGGACTCCGGTAGCGATGACGTAGCGCTGGTAGACGAGGAGGCAGCCGGTGGCGATGAGGGCAGTGCCGAGGGTCATGATCAGCGGGTGGACGCGGCAGATGGCGATGCCGAAGCCGTTGATCAGGCCGATGAGGACCGCCGAGAGAAGGGCAACGGCGACCGCCGGGGGGACCCCGATCAGGGGGGCCAGCGTGGCGGTCAGGTAGGCCGCAATGGTGGCGGCGGTGCCGACGGAAAGGTCGATGCCGCCGGTCAGCATGGTGAGGGTCTGGCAGGCAGCAAGCATGGCCAGAGGAATGGCGATCTTCAGGGTGTTCGAGGCCCAGAAGAGGCTGAGGACGCCAGGATTCAGGATCGCGAGAACGGCGATGAGAAGGATCAGAAGGCCGATCAGCGGCAGCAGCGGGCGGTCGACCATCAGCCGGCCGAGGCGGCCCAGTGCGGTGGGGGTATCGGTCATGGTCATGCCTTGCGCCCCCGTGTGGCGAGGACTGCGCCGAACATCACCACCGCGACCATGATCGAGCCTTCGATGATCGCGGCGACGTTGGGATCGACGGAAAGGAGAGTGAGGTCCATCCGCACGGTGCGCAGGATGAAGACGGCAAGGATCGGGCCGATGAGACCACCACGTCCGCCGCCGAGAACGACGCCTCCCAGCACGACGGCAGCGACCGAGGCGAGCAGGTAGGGGCCGGGGATCGGCTCGCCGATGCCGGTGGACATGGAGACGCTGAGGCCTCCGAGAGCGGCAAAGAGACCGCAGAGGGCGTAGGCAAGGATGCGGGCCTGGCCGACGGGAACTCCGGACCGGAAGGCGGCGAGGGGATCGGACCCGATGGCGTAGAGGCGCAGGCCAAGTTTGGAGCGGCGGATCGGGCCCCAGATCACGGCGGTAACGACGGCCAGGAAGATCACCGCACGGGGGAGCCAGTCCGGGCCGAAGCTGCCGGTGATGAGGTTGCGAAGCCAGGGAGCGATGGCCCCGCCCGGCGCGTTGAGGATCAGCAGGGCGACTCCCTGCCAGACAAAGAGCATCGCAAGGGTGACGACGATGTCGGGAACTTTCGAGACCGTGATCAAGGTTCCGTTGATGGCCCCCATCACGAGGCCGAGAAGGAGGATTCCGATCACGATGGGCACGGACTGGGCATCCGTCGCGCCGTCCATCAGCACGGCTCCGGTCACGCTGGCGACGGCCATCATCGCGGCGATGCTAAGGTCGATGCCGCCGGCAAGGACGACAATGGCCATTCCGACGGTGGCAAGTGCGAAGGGCAGCGCGGCGCGGGCGAGGCTGTCGAGGCCCGAGGCGCCGAAACCGGGCTGGATCAGCTTGGTTGCGAAGAGAAGTACCGCAAGCAGAACGGCGAGGCCCAGCGTCCAGGAATTCGCGTCGACCCAGCGCCTCATGGATTGGCTCCGTCGCGTCGAAAGCGGGCAGCGATGGAGCGGATTACCCTTCGGCGAGGTCCTGTTGTCGCGCCGCTTTGCGGGAAGGACGCAAAGCGGCTCGGGCTGGCCCCCGGCACCGAAATTTGGGCCGCTGTGAAAGGCTTGAGTGGGAGAGGCTCGAAGCTGCGACCTTCGGGCCGGGCGTAAGGCGCGACCATCATGCCGTCGCCCCCGCCTTTTCGGAAAGGCCATAGGCCGCGCGCATCAGAGTGGGCTCGTCGGCGTCTTTCGCGTCGATGATATCCACAACGCGGCCGTTGAAGATCACCACGGCGCGGTCGCAGGCCAGGCGGATCTCGGCAAGTTCCGAAGTGTAGAAAAGGACCGCCGCGCCCTGGTCGGCCAAGTCGCGCACCAGGGCGTAGATCTGCCGCTTGGTGCGGATGTCGATGCCGCGCGTCGGGTCGAACAGGAGGAGCGTCTGCACGCCCTTGGCGATCCAGCGGGCGATGGTGACTTTCTGCTGGTTGCCACCCGACAGGCGACGAACCTCGCCCTGCGCGCGGGTATCGATCTGCAGGGTCTCGATGGCCTCGGCAACCTTTGTGGCCTCTTCCCCCATGCGGATCGCGCCCCAGTTTCGGATGCGGGCGAGGAGAGGGATGGCAATGTTCTCACGAACCGAGCGGGACATGAGAAGCGCGTGGGCGCGGTCCCCGGGAACAAGAGTCAGCCCGGCTGCGATGGCGTCGGCGGGGTGGCTGAAGGTCTTCGGCGCCCCGTCCACCTCGACCGTTCCGGCGCTGGGTTTGCGGTTGCCGGCGAGAGTGTCGAACAGCTCGTCCTGACCCTGACCTTCAAGGGCGACGACGCCCAGGACTTCACCCTTGTGCAGGTCGAAAGACACGTCGGTCAGGCGGGTGCCGGTCTTGAGGCCGCGGACGCGGAGGCGGGGATGTGCGCTCGGGGCGGGCTTTGCGGGCCGGGCTTCCGAGGCTGCGGCGGCGACAGCCCCGCCGAGCATCATCTCGACGATGCGTTCCTCGATGCCGGGTTCGATCTTCACATCGCCCACGGTGAGACCATCGCGCAGGACGGTGGCCCGGTCGCAGATCGCGGCGATTTCGGTGAACCGGTGCGAGATGTAGATCACGGATCGCCCGGCGTCGGCCTGAGCGCGGACCACTCGCAGCACGCGGTCAACAAGATCGGTCGGCAGCGCGGCCGTAAGTTCGTCAAGGAGGAGGACATCGGGTTCGATGGCCAAAGCGCGGGCAAGGTCGACGATGCGCAAAGAGGCGAGTGGCAGAGAGCGGATCATTTCGTCAGGCGAAAGATCGGGCAGGCCAAGCTCGCTGACCCAATGGCGGAACGGCTGGAGCGCAGTATCGCCAAGGCGCAGGTTGTCAGCGATGGAAAGGTCGGGGATGAGGGAAGGTTCCTGATAGACCGGCACAAGGCCCCATTTGCGCGCGCCAGCAGGGTTGGACACGGTGCTTTCGCGGCCCTTGATCTTCACATGGCCCGCGTCGGGTTTGAGCACTCCGGTCAGGATCTTGACGAAGGTGGACTTGCCTGCACCATTCGCCCCCATCAGCGCCACCACCTGCCCGGCACCCACTTGCAGCGAGGCGTTCTTCAGGGCCTGCACCGCGCCGAAGCGCTTGGCGACTCCCGTGGCGTCAAGGACAGCGTCGGAGGGGGTATCCGGCATGGCAGGCTTTCGGACAAGGGAAGGCGACCCCCGGAACGGCTCCAGGGGTCGGAGAAATTGGGCCTTGGCTTATTCGCCCGGGCCTTTGCAGGCAATGATCTGGTCCATCGTGTAGGTGGTCCAGCCGTCGATCGAGACGGAGACCGGCCACTCGGGCGACAGGTTCGGGTTCGCTGCAGCGGCAAGCTTGGCCTTGCCTTCCTCGGTCACGTTTTCCCACAGGGCGGGGTTCACGAGGACGGTCTTCTCGGCGGGCATCTTGCCGTCGAGGATCTGGATCGCGAGCGCCACACCTGCGCCACCGACCGAGCCGGGGTTGGTCACGGCCGCACCCTGCAGGCCTTCGACCGACGACAGCTGGCCAACGAAGCCCGCGTTGTCGGCCCCGACGATCGGGACCAGTGGCGCGCCGGATTCAACCATCGCATCGACGATCACGTTGTCGATGCCAGAGGTCCAGATGCCCTGGAACGGCACGCCCGCAGCGATGATGTCGTTGATCTGCTGCTTGCCCTGGTCCTGCTGCCAGCCGGTGAAGACCTCTTGCGCGATGGTGATGTCGGGATATTCCGCCATCGCCTTCTTAAAGCCGACATCGCGGTCATTGTCGGCACCCGCACCGGCAGCGCCGCGCATGTAGACCACGGCCCCTTTTCCGCCCATTTGCTCGAAGAGCCACTTCGCGCCAAGGTAGGCATATTCGGTCTGGTTGTTCGACAGGATGTAGGCCGAAGGTTCGGTCACGGCCTGGTCGACAGCGACGACGACGATGCCCGCGTCGGTGGCTTCCTTGATCGCGGCGTTGATGCCTTCGGCGTTGGCCGGGTTCACCACGATGGCCTGCACTCCGGCCTGGATCAGGTTGCGGATGTCTTCCAGCTGGCCGGCCGCGTCGGTGTTGCGGTGGGCGATGTTCAGGCTTTCGACCTTGCCCGAAGCCAGCGCCTCGGCCTTCATCGCGCAGACCATTTCCTCGCGCCAGCCATTGCCCTGCACGGTGTTCGAGATACCGATCTTGTAGCCTTCGGCGGCGGACATCCCGGCAAATCCAAAGGTCAGCGCGGTTCCAAGCAACAGTCGTTTCATCGTGATCCTCCCAGATCGTTGGTTATTGTTGGTCTACTTGACGTAGGGACGCAGGGTGTCCCGCGCCAGAGCGAAGCCGCGTTTGATTTTCGCGTCGCTGCCTTCGAAGGTGCGGTCCTCGTGCTCGATGATGATGGGGCCATCGTACCCCGCGTGGTAGAGAGTGGCGAAGAAATCTTGCCAGTCGACTTCGCCGAGGCCGGGCATGCGGGGGATCTGCCAGCCCATCCCGGCGGACAGGATGCCGTGGTCGTAAAGCCCGTCGCGGTCGATCATCAGGTCCTTGGCGTGGACATGGACCATGCGGGCGCCGAATTCGCGGACGAAGCGGTTGGCGTCGATCATCTGCCAGACAAGGTGGCTGGGGTCGTAGTTCATGCCGACCGCATCGCCCCAGGTGTCGAAGATGCGGCGCCAGATACGGGGAGCGTAGGCGATGTTGTGACCGCCCGGCCATTCATCGTGGGAGAAGATCATCGGGCAGTTCTCGAAGGCCAGCGTCACGCCGTTGTCCTTGGCGTGGGCGACGATGGGCGCGAAAATCTCGGTGGCGCGGGTCCAGTTCTGGTCCACCGTGAGGGTGCGGTCGCCGCCGACGAAGCTGTTGACGATCTTGACGCCCATCAGGCTGGCCGCCGTGATGACCTTCTGCAGATGGCCGATGACATTTTCACGGTGGGCGGTGTCCGAATGCAAAGGGTTCGGATAGTAGCCAAGGCCCGAAACGCTAAGCCCCTTGGCCCTCAGCATCCCCATGATTTCGCTACCGCGTGAGGCAGTCATGTCCTCGATCGGCAAGTGCGCGGTGCCGGCGTAGCGCCGCTTTTCGCCCCCGGCTTGCGGCCAGCAGGCGATCTCCAGCGCCTCGAACCCGGCGCTTGCGGCGTAGTCGGCAACGGCCGCCAGGAGCGTGTCAGAGAAGGGAGCGGTCAGGATACCAAGCTGCATCTGTCTACCCTACGTTGACCCAGGTTCCGCTGGCGGCGCTTTCCAGAACCGCGTCGCAGAACAGCATCTCGTAATGGCCGTCGTCGAAGCTGGCCCAGGTGGACCCCTCGCCCCGTCCCCCGCGCGCCACGTCGCGGTAGACCTGGGTGAAGAAGGCGGCCCAGGTATCGGCGAAGCCCTCGGGGTGGCCGCCGGGCATGAAGGCCGCCGCCGCTCCGGTCGGATTCATCAGCGAAGGGTCGCGGAGAAGGATCTGGTTCGGCGCCTCGCGGTGGCCGATCCACAGATCCTCGGGGTGTTCGGCGGACCAGGCGGCGGAGGCCCTGGAGCCGGAGATGTCCCAAGACAACAGACCCCGCCGCCCGTGGCTGACCTGGCTGGTGGACATCATCCCCCGCCCGCCGTTGCCATAGCGCAGAAGGATCGTCGCCGCGTCATCGGTCTCGATCTTGCGGGTTTCGGTAGGGCCCTTGGTGGCGGTGAAGGTCTCGACCGGGCCGAGGGGCTTCTGGCGTTCGGGGATGAACGTGGCAAGTTCGGCCATCACCGAAACCGGCTTCTGCCCCGTGACGAAATTCGTCAGGTCCACCCAATGCGTGCCGATGTCGCTGACCGACCGCAAGGGGCCGCCCTCGGCCGCCTCAAGCCGCCAGTTCCAGTCGGTGTCCTTGGCCAGCCAGTCCTGGTGGAAATGGCCGGTGATCAGGCGAAGGTCGCCAAGGTCTCCGGCCTTCATCATGCCGTGCGCGTGCTGGTTCAACGGGTAGAAGCGGGTGTTGTAGCAGACTGCTGCGACCTTGCCGGAAGCCCGCGCCATCGCCACCATCTCGGCCGATTGCACAGAGGTCATGGCCAGAGGCTTCTCGCAGATCACGTGCTTCCCAGCGGCCAGGATCGCCTTGACCTGGCCGTAATGCGCGACGTTGGGCGAGGTGACATGCACCACCTGCACCGCTGGATCGGCCAGCAGCTCATCCAGCGAGGAATAGGCCTTCGCCACCCCCAATGCCTTCGCGCGCTCTGCCCCCCGTGACGCGCTGGAGCCCAAAACACCGACAATCGGAATGCCAAGTCGGCGGAGGGTGCCAAGATGCACCGATCCGATGAAGCCAGTACCGATCACGGCGGCACCGATTGAAGCGAGGTCAGGCAACGGAATATCCCCCGTCAATGGCAAGGCAGGTGCCGGTCATGAAGGCGGCAGCAGTCGAGGCAAGGAACAGGACCGGCCCGGCGATATCCTCGGGCTGGCCCCAGCGGCCCATTGGAGTCCGCAGGTTGACCGCCGCGACATGGGCGGGGTCTGTCCGGCTGCGGGCGGATTGCTGGGTGACGATGAAACCGGGGGCCACTGCATTCACCCTGATCCCATCCCCGGCCCAGGCAATCGCGAGCGACTTCGTCAACTGCACCACCGCGGCCTTCGAGGCCCCATAGGCCGGGTTCTTCGGGCTGCCGAACATCGCATACATCGAAGCGATGTTGATCAGTGCCCCTTTCGCGGCCTTCAGCTGGCCGTGGAATGCCTCGGCCATGCGGAAGGTGCCGCTCAGGTTGACGTTGACGACATGGGTGAAGAAGTCCGGCGCCATCTCTTCGCCACGGGCGGTGATTGCGGCACAGTTGACGAGCACGTCGACCTTTTCATGCCGTGCGGCAAAGTCCCTCACTGCTCTGCCGTCCGTCACGTCAAGTTGAGTATAGGCGAAGCGGGTTGCGTCCTCGGGCGCGGGTTCGGCTTCGGCTCCGGTGATTTCCACGGACGCCCCGGCTTCCTGGAACGCCCGGGCAATGGATGCCCCGATCCCGGCCCGGCTGGCGCCCACCACGACAACGTCGGCACCCGCAAAGTCGAAGGTGCTGTGCATCAAGACGTCCTCCCCCGGCCATCCTTGGCCAAACGTCGAGTCGATGCAACGGATTTTTCATTTATTGGATTATGGTCTTTTCCAACCATTCCAAGCCTGCGCCCCAAGCCCACGATCATCGCCTGCGCCACCACCATCGCGGGAATCTGGCTGCGGAAATGGCCGAGTCGCGCCTCGTTCACGTAAAGGATATGGGTCGCCAGCCCCGCCACCGGCGACAGCGCATTGTCCGTGATCACCAGCACCCGATTGCCCCGCGCTGCAGCCAGCCGAACAACCTCCACCGTCTCCGGCGTGTAGTCGTCGAAGGTCATCGCCAGAAGCGTGTCCCCCGGCCCCATCGCGGCCACCTGCATTGCCCGCATCGCGCCGATGTTGTCGATCAGTTGCGCCCGCCGCCCGATACTGCCCAGTCCATAGACGGTATAGGCTCCGAGGCCAAAGGCACCCCGCGCGGCGGCGACATGCACAACATCGGTCGCCGCAAGCACTTCGACACAGGCCGCCAACTGCTCGCGATCCAGGGCCTCCTCGATCCGCAGCAGCGATTGCACGGCAGCCTGGACGAAGCTGCCGAAGACCACTCCCGGCTGGTCCAGATCGCTGTCCCCAGCGCCTGTAACCCGTTCGGCATAGGGCAGCCGGGGGCCCAGAAGGCGTTCGCGGAAGACGAGTTGCAGGTCGGAAAAGCCCTGGAACCCCAGTTCCTTGGCAAACCGGGTGATCGTGGCGGGGGGGACCATGGCCATGTCGGCCAGATGCAGTAGGGTCGAGACCGCGACCTCCTCGGGGTGGTTCAGGAAGAATTGCGCAACCTGCGACAACCGCTTGGAAAGCTTGCCTGACCGCGCCACCAACGCCACACGGAGGGCTTCGAAATCGCGTGGGGGAGATCTGTCCGGCATGGCTCAGATCGCCCCTGCGATCTTCTGATCCAGATCGAGGATCGTACCGCTCATCGGGATCGAGGCGTCGGACAGAAGGAACGCCACCACGCGCGCGCATTCCTCGGGCGTGAGCAGCCGTCCAAGGGGCAGGGTTGCTGCAACGGCGGCTTGCCAGTCCGGCCCGCGACCCATCTCCACTGCCTGCATCCGGTCCTCCGCCTCGGTTGCGACCCAACCCAGGTTGATCCCGTTTACCCGGATACGGTCGGCCATGTGGGCATGGGCGGCATTCTTCGTCAGCGTCGCCAGGGCGCCTTTGGACGCGGCATAGATTGCCAGCTCGGGGATGCCGCAATATGCGTTCATCGACAGGATGTTGACGATGGCCCCACCCGCCCCGCGCCCCTGCATGTCGGCAATGGCGGCCTGCATCAGCAGAAACCCGGCCCGCGCGTTGACGGCAAACAGCGTATCCCAGACCGCAGCGGAGCCAGTTGCGAAAGAGCCTCGCGTCGTAAGCCCCGCCGCGTTGACCAGCCCGTCGATCCGGCCGAAGTGGGTGAGCGCCGCTCCGGCGATTTCAGCGGGCGCAGTCGGTTCGGAAAGGTCTGCGATGACAGTCTCGACCGGGGCGAGGGCGCGAAGCCCGGCGACGACCCTGTGCAGGCCCTGCCCATCGCGGTCGGTCAGCAGCAGGCCGCCCACGCCCTCACTGGCCAGCGTCCGAGCTATGGCCGCGCCGATTCCGCTTGCCGCCCCGGTGACGATGATCGCCTGCCGCCCCAGCCCAAGGTCCATTCCTCGACTCCTGCCGCCACCGCTGCATGGTGCCGTCAGGCATGGTCGCAGGGAAGCCCCTTTCCGCCGTGGACCTGTTCAGTCGTGCGCCTGCGCCAGAAGCCAGTCGCGCACCTCCTGCGCGGCCTTGGTCAAGGTCACACCGCGCGGCCAGATGACATGGAAGGACATGCCAGTGGTCAGGACATGATCGGTCAGGGGGACAAGGACCCCTTGCGACACCAGCATGTCGACGAGGTGGTCCCAGCCAAGGGCGATCCCCTGCCCGGCAATCACCGACTGGATCACTGAAACATAATCGTTGATCTGTAATCCCTTGGGCACCCGCCGCCCCTCGATTCCGGCCGAGGCGAACCAGTCGCGCCAGGTTGCGGCGGGCCGGAACGGCTCTTCCAGGTGGATCAGCTGGTGATCGAGAAGGTCGACCGGGTGACGTGGCCGGTCCCGCCCTGCAAGGTAGCCCGCTCCGCAGACCGGGAAGATCCGCTCGGCGGACAGGGGTTCCGCATGATACTGCGCCCAGTCGCCGGGATCGCCCCCCCGCACGGCCAACGGGATGCCCTCACCCAGCAGGTCCAGATCGCGGTCGGCCGTCTGGATGCGCAGGTCGATGTGGGGCAGGTCGGCGCGAAACAGCGCCATCCGCGGGACCATCCAGAAGGCTGCAAAGGCACTGGAGGACGAAAGCGTGACATGTCCGCCGGTCGCTACCGCCCGCAGATCCTGTGCCGACCGCTGGATATGCGACAGGCCGATGGACACGTCGACATGGAAGCGCTCTCCCGCCTCGCTGAGCCGCACCCGACGGTGTTCACGCAGGAACAGGGCGGTGCCCAGATGCTCCTCCAGCCGATGGATCGCGTAGGACACCGCCGCCTGCGTCATCCGCAACTCGCGTGCGGCGCCGGTAAAGCTGGCAAGCCGCCCAGCCGCCTCGAACACGACAAGGCTGTTGATGGACGGGAGGAGACTGCGCAGCGTTTCCATAAATACAGCTTATCAAGTCCATGAGAATTTTCCAGCGTCACGGCGTATCAGGAAGAGTTTAACCTGACGGCGACTTATCGAAAGGCAGTGTCATGGCGGATGGCGATCTTCCCGAACCGAAACGGCAGCGCGGCGGGCGGCAGAAGATGCGCGATGCCCGTGTCGGCGTCGAAGCGGGCATCCATCGCCCCTACATCGTCCGGGGCATACCGACCTATGACATCCTGTCAGACGAAAGCTTGACGAAGATCGAAGGCACCGCCGACCGCATCCTCGCCGAGATCGGGATCGAATTGCGTGACGACGTTCCGGCGATGCAGCTGTACAAGGCCGCCGGTGCCGAAGTGACGACCCAGACCGAAGGCATCTGGCGGGTGAAATTCCCGCCCGGCATGCTGCGCGAGATCCTGAAGACCGCCCCCGCCGTCTTCACTCAGCACGCCCGCAATCCGGCAAACAATGTGCAGATCGGCGGCAACAACGTTGTCTTCGCGCCCTCCTACGGCAGCCCCTTCGTGATGGACCTCGACCGGGGCCGCCGCTACGGGACGATCGAGGATTTCCGCAACTTCATCAAGCTGGCGCAATCCTCGCCCTGGCTGCACCATTCGGGCGGCACGGTCTGCGAACCGACTGACGTCCCGGTGAACAAGCGCCATCTGGACATGGTCTACAGCCACATCCGCTATTCCGACCGTGGCTTCCTCGGCTCGATCACCGCGCCCGAGCGTGCGGCGGACAGCGTCGAGATGGCGCGTATCCTGTTCGGGGCCGAGTTCACCGACCAGAACTGCGTGGTGATGGGCAACTTCAATACCACATCTCCCCTGGTGATCGACGGGGTGACGGCGGCCGGAATCCGCACCTATGCCGCCGCGAACCAGGGTTCGATCCATCTGCCCTTCCTTCTGGGCGGAGCCGTGGCACCCCTGACCATCGCCGGGATGGTTGCACAGGGTCTGGCCGAGAGCATGGCCTCCTGCGCCTTGGCCCAGCTGACCCGGCCGGGAGCGCCGACGATCCTGGCTTCCTTCTTCTCGTCGATGTCGCTGAAGACCGGCTCGCCCACTTTCGGCATGCCCGAACCGGCCATCGGATCGCTGGCAATGGGCCAGCTGGCTCGCCGCCTGAACATGCCGCTGCGCTGTGCGGGGAACTTCTCCACCTCGAAGCTGCCGGATGGGCAGGCAATGTGGCAAAGCATGATGTCGATGATGTCCGCGGTTCAGGGCGGCGCAAACTACGTCCTGCACTCGGCCGGGTTCCTCGATGGTCTCTTGTCGATGTCCTACGAGAAGCTGGTGATGGACACCGACATCTGCGGCGCCCTGCACTCCTATCTGGACGGAATGGCGGTGAACGAAGACACGCTCGCCTTCGAAGCGCTGAATGAACTCGGGCCGGGCCAACACCTGTTTTCGACCCAGCACACGCTGCGCCATTATGAAACCGCCTACTGGGATTCCGCGCTTGACGACAATCAGCCGTGGGAGACCTGGGATGAACAGGGCGGTATCGACTATGCCAAACGCGCCAATGCGCGCTGGAAAAAGATCCTGAACGAATACGAGGCGCCGCATCTGGACCAGGCGACAGACGAGGCACTGCTCGACTTCATGGACCGCCGCAAGGGGTCCATGGCCGACAGTTGGTACTGACGGCCCGACCCGACCGGGAGCGGACAGGCAGCATCACCCGGGATGCACGAGAATTCGGCCGTATCAGTCTCCAGTTTTCCCGACCTGCGGCGGCCTGCGGCCTGACAAGGCAAGCGGCGCGGCAGAGGATGCCCTGGCGCATCCGAAACCAACAAGTCAGCAAGACGGAGACGCCGAATGCCAGTGCCATCACACTTCGTCTTCCTTCTGGTGGAAGGCTTCCCGCACATCTCGCTTTCCTGCGCGATAGAACCATTGCGGCTGGCCAATTTCGTTTCCGGATCAGAGATCTATCGCTGGAGCCTTGCATCGGTCGATGGCAGTCCGGTAGCGGCTTCGAACGGATTGGCGACGCCGGTGCATCGCGGACTGACGCAGTTGGAACGGCGGCAGAAGCTCATGATCGTTTCAGGAGACGAAGCCGTGGGCGACCACTGCCCCGACCTTGGAGCCTACCTGCGAACTCAACGTGCACGGGGCGCCTCGATCGGTGGTATCTGCTCAGGGGCCTATTTTCTTGCCAAGGCCGGTTTGCTGGCCGGGAAAGAGGCGGCAATTCACTGGGCCTACCACGATGCCTTTTCGGAGCGGTTCCCGAAAGTCCGGTTGACCAAGTCCCTGTTTGTCGCAGACAGCACGCACCCGACCTGTTCAGGCGGCACCGCGACCCTCGACCTCATCCTGCACATGATCTTCCAGGATCACGGGCGTGACCTTGCCGTGGCAGTGGCCGAGCAACTCGTCTGTTCGGGCATGCGGGACGGCAAGTCGCTCCAACGCTTCTCGGCCCAGTTCCGGCTTGGCGTCCGCAACACGCTTCTGGGCAAGGCCATCGCGCTCATGAACGACAACATCGAAACCCCGATGTCGGCGGCGTGGATAGCCGAAGAGCTGGGCGTATCCTGTCGGCAACTCGAGCGGATCTTCTCGAAGCACCTGAATCTGGCCCCGATGCGATACTGGTTGGAACTTCGCCTCGATCGCGCCCGAAATCTTCTGTTGCAGTCCGAGGCCAGTGTTTCAGAGATCGCCGTTGCCTGTGGCTTCTCGTCAATATCGCATTTCTCCAAGGTCTTCCGGGCGCGATATGGATATTCTCCCTTGAACGAACGCACAGCCAGACCGGGCCTTTGCGACGGACCAGCCGTGTTGCCAGCCCCCACGCGGCGAGCCTTGCAAAGCTGACCTATCCTTTCAGGCGGATCTGTCTTGCGTCAGAAGGCGCAGTCAATCCAGGCGGGATCATCGCCGTATCTGACACGTAAAACGTGTCGATTCACAGAAATTCCCGGTTTCGATCCCGGGCGCACACTGGCAAGAATGACCCCGCGCATCTTATCCTGCCGCAGGGACCTGGGCATTGGGTCAGACTGACGTGAATGTGCCGAAACAGCGGAGACGAACATGCCCCTTGGTTTCATCGGCACCGGCACCATGGCAGCGGCCATGGTCGAGGGCTTGGCAGGGGATGACATCCTCCTGTCCCCGCGCGGCGCTGTCCTGGCTACCGAACTGGCCCGGCGCTTCCCGAAGGTCCGGGTGGCTGCAAGCAATCAGGCAGTGGTCGATGCCTGCGACACCATTGTCCTGTCCGTCCGGCCGCAGGTTGCCGGGGAGGTCATCCGACCTCTCCGCTTCCGGCAGGGGCAACGGATCATCAGCGTCATCGCTGCCACGCAGATCGAGACTTTGCGTGACTGGATCGGCCTTGACCTGCCCATCATCCGCGCCGTCCCCCTACCCTTCGTGGCAGACCGTTCCTGTGTGACCCCGATCTTCCCACCTGACGCCGAAGTCGCCACGCTGTTCGATCGGCTTGGCACTGCCGTCCCCTGCCAGACCATCGCCGAGTTCGATCTTCTGGCGGTAGGCTCGGCCTTGATGGGCAGTTACTTCGGCATTCTGGAAACCGCGCAGGACTGGCTTTCGACGCAAGGCCTGTCCGATTCGGCAGGACGCACGTACCTTGCTGGTCTCTTCGCCAACCTCGGCAAGGTCGCCGCGGAAAGCCCCGCCAGTTTCGCCGCTTTGCGAGCGGAGTATTCGACACGTGGCGGACTGAACGAGCAGATCTTCCGCGAATTCGTCGCCGGCGGGGGAACGAGCGCCCTGACTTCGGCTCTCGACGGCGTGCTGGCGCGGGTCAGGGGACAGGCAGGATGACCCCGGTCCTGCCCGAACCCGACCTGCCTTCGGGCGCCGAGCTGCTGGCCGAGGGCCGCGCTCTGGCCCGCGACTGGACCCTTGGTCCGTCGGCGTTCCTCCACCACGTCGGCGCAGCCAGCGAGTACGATTTCAAGCTTGGGCGCATGGCCGATTCCCGGGTGATGCAGCACGCCCAGATCGGCTACCGAGACCCGGAAAAGAGCCGCCGCGCCTACGCCGTAATCTGGGAGACCTGCGCAGCCCAGGGTGTGACGGTCGACCGCTACGGCCTCTGCCTCGACTGGTCGATGGCCGTGCCCCGAAACCTCCGTGCCAAGGCCCAGCGCGGCACCGGCATGATCCTGGCAGGGATCGAGGATTTTGTCCGTCTGACCAATGCCGCCCCCGTCGCCCCGCATTTCGGGGATTTTGTCCTGGGGTTTCCGGCGGCAGTCGAGAATACCCAGGCCGCACTTGCCGCGGGCAGCACGGCCATCGGCAATCTGGGGCAATATTTCACCTTCCGGGTCCCCGGACATGACAACGACATCGAAGCCACGGCGCAGACTGTCCGCGCCCTGGGCCTGATCGCAGCGCAGCCGGTGCCTGTCCTGGTTCAGTCGAACCTCGACGATGGCTTTGCCGCACAGTTCACCGACCTGGCCTCCTGCCTTGGCATGGTTCTTGTCGAACGGCACATCGTCACCGACCTGATCGGCGCTCCGGTCGGTCACTGCTACGGCCACCACTTTTCGGATCCGCTCTCGCGGTTGGCCTTCCAGAGGGCGTTGGCGCTGGTCGGGGCGGCACCGGGGACGATGATCTATGGCAACACCACCGCCTATCGCGGGCGCCCGGCCGCAAATTTCGCAAGTCTCTCGAATTACCTGCTCGTCGACGCGGCAGGCCAGATCAGCCAACCCACCGGCCATGCCATCAATGCGGTTCCGGTGACGGAAAACGACCGCATCCCGGAGGTTGAGGAAGTTGTCGAGGCCCAGCTCTTCGCCGGTCGGATGGCAGAGCTGGCGCAGGGATGGCTACCCCTTCTGGATTCCACCCCGGTCGAGGCGCTGGCCGCGCGGATCGTGACAGGGGGGCAGGCCTTCGCTGCCGCCACACTTGACGGACTTGCCGCCCTTGGCGTGGATATGACCTGCCCGTTCCAGCTTCTTCTTGCCCTTC
>Ga0075154_10001534_pt1 | contig 16378 bp, 12 predicted proteins | sample JI71714BDNA_FD_70965 | JGI IMG/M metagenome (GOLD analysis project Ga0075154, IMG submission 70965) | Wastewater effluent complex algal communities from Wisconsin, to seasonally profile nutrient transformation and Carbon sequestration -... | ecosystem: Engineered > WWTP > Effluent > Algae... | reverse complement strand
TCCGCTTGCGCCTGCAGCACAAATTCAGAAAAAGGCGCGCTGCCGTCATATTTGCACAATAGCCAGGACAGAGTCCCGGAGAAAATGCCGCTGATCTGATGGATCTGATCACCGGAGCTTTGCAGTTCCTGCAACAGGCGCTGCACCGGTAAGCCGGCGCCACAAGTGGTATTGGCCTGCCAGCTGACTTGCTGCTCTGCGACTGCGGCGATGATCTGTTGATACTGCGGCAGCGGTAACGTCACGCCTTGTTTATTGGCGCTGATTAAATGGCAGCCGGTGCGGACAATATCGACGTAATCTTCGGCGAAACTGCGGCTTGGCGTGATATCGACCAACACTTTCGGGTCCGGTAAGCCGGTCAGATAATCCAGCAGATCCTGCTTTTGATAAGGCGCTGCAGTGGCTAAAGTCTGCTGCCAGTCTGCAACATCGATCTGCTCACTGAACACCGCCTGGCGTGAATTAAACAAGCCGGCAAGACGTAATTCGATCTGACCAGCATAAGCTTGTTGCTGCTTGGCTAACAAACTGAGGAATTCAGAACCGACATTGCCGGTCCCCGCTACGACAATATTCAGCCGCACCGTGGTCGGCAATAACAACTGGTGTAATTCGGTCAGTTCGTTGGCAGTCAGTGCCGGACTGAATAGCCACAGCGCCAGTTCTTCATCCTGAAAACTATGCACCGGTTGCTGGCGTTCCAGCCAATGCGCAGCCTGCAGGGGCAGCTGACGTTGTTGCCGTGCCGCGGGTTTCAGCCAGGCAACGGCATAAAATTGTTCTGAGCTGACGCGGGGATAAATCTGTTGTTGTCCGAGAAATTGCAGCAAGGAGTCCAGGTTTTTCTGTGCCACCAGCCATTGTTTGCCGTTGGTTGCGGGTGCCGCAAATACAGGGAACTGTAGAGCTGCGGCCGCTTGCTGCGGACTAACGGCACAATGCACCGGCAATGTCAGCAGCACGGCATCGGCCAGATCTGTGACAAACTGCACTTCAATCGCACTCTGGCGGCTGACCCGACAACCCGGCTGGTCTGGTTCATAACTGCTGCGCACAATCAGTTCCGCCGGGTGCTGCGCCAACGGGTTTAACGTTTTGGCATGCAGCACCGGATTGCCGAGTTCTGCCAGCCGGATCGCCAGCGGCCACGGCACCTGCCGGTAAGCACGCGCGGACGGCACTTTGCGCGGATCAGCGCTGTAAATCGCATCAACATCAGTCCAGATGTGGACTGCATCCGCTTTGATCAGAGCGCCCAAAATAGTGGCAGAGTAATCACTGCCGTTGCGGCCTAGCGTGATGCTGTTGTGCTCCGTATCACGGGCAATAAAGCCGGTGACGACATGAAAGCCGCTGCGTTGCAATGGAGCCAGTAAGTCAGCGGATTGCTGCCACAGCACCTGAGCATCACCTAAGGGTTGAACTTCAAGACGTAAAAAATCACGGGCATCAATGGCTTGGGCCGTTTTGCCACGCTCTGCAAGAACGGCACTTAACAGCACGGCCGATAGTTTTTCGCCGGTTGCCAGCACCTCATTGTGCTGACCTGCCTGCACGAACACCGGTAACTGAGCCAGCCAGTGATTCAGTGTATTGAGCGCTTGCGGGGCGGTTTGTGGGCTTAAGGTCCGGTTAACCAACAACCGCAGCTGCGCCGACAGTTGCTGCCATTGTGTGTCAAAACTACTGGCATCCGCTGCTGCAGCGATCAGGTCCAGTAAATGGTCTGTGGTATCACCCGGCGCTGACACGACGACCCAGGCGCTTTGTTGTGGTTGCTGCAGCAGAATGTCTGCAACAGCATGAAAACGTTCGGCAGTGGCAAGACTGCTGCCACCGAATTTATGGACGATGACCTTATCGGCCTCTACGGAAAGTTGTTGTACTGCCATGATGATTACCAAAATGCGGCCAGGGCTGGATTCAGCCGGAAATGTTGTTCGTTGTGCGGCGTTGTCGTTTTCTCTGCGCTTGGCGCGGCGTGATGACCTTCTGACGTCCGGCCACCGTCGGCCCGGACTGCTGCAGCCACAGCTGCAAATGCCTGGTCCAGGTCGGCCAGCAAATCGCGTGGATCTTCAATCCCCACCGACAGCCGGATTAATGTCGGGCCTATGCCAGCCGTTTTTTGCGCAGCCGCGTCCATCGACGCATGCGTCATGGTACCGGGATGACAAATCAGGCTTTCAATGCCGCCTAAAGATTGCGCCAGCGTGAAACACTCCAGCGCAGCAAAAAATACCGCCAGATACTTGGCATCTGCCGCCAAATCAAAGCTGATCATGGCGCCAAAACCATGCTGTTGCGCTTTGGCGATGGCATGGCCCGGATGATCTTTTAAGCCCGGATAATAAATCTTGCCGGCCAGCGGTTGCTGTTGCAGGTACTCCACCACCAATGCAGCATTTTCCTGATGCGCTTTAATCCGCGGTAACAAAGTGCGGATACCGCGTAACGTCAGATGCGAATCAAAAGCACCGGCTGTGACACCAAGGCAATTGGCCCACCATTTCAGTTCATCACCCAGTGCGGCATCTTTGACAATCAAGGCTCCGCCGACAATATCGCTGTGGCCGTTTAAGTATTTAGTGGTGGAATGCAGCACCAGATCTGCGCCAAGTGCGATGGGGTTTTGCAGTGCGGGGGACAAAAAAGTGTTGTCCACCAGCACCAGCGCCTGCAGCGTTTTCGCCAGATCACACACGGCACGCACATCGGTGATTTGCAATAACGGATTGCTTGGCGTTTCCAGCCAAATCAATTTTGGCGAAGCGGCGCTGACGGCTTCCGCCCAATCGTCCTGCTGAAAATTGACAATAACCAGCTTAAAAGCGCGTTTTTTATTGGCCAGATTGGTGAATAACCGGTAACTGCCGCCGTAGCAATCATGCGGGATCACTAACGTATCGTCCGGTGTCAGCACCTGCAGCGCCAGCACACAAGCGGACATGCCGGTATTGGTCACCAGGGCCTTGGCGCCACCTTCCAGCTGGCATAAAGCATCACCAAGCAAGTCCCGCGTTGGGTTATTCGAACGCGAATAATCGTATTTTCCCGGTTGTTTGAATGCCGGCAATTCGTAGGTAGAGGTCAGATACATCGGCGGCGTCACCGCACCGTAAGCGGGGTCCTGCGCGATACCGGCGCGGGCTGCAACTGTGGCGGAGCGACGTGTGGACATATCAACCTCATACTTTTAGATGTTTAGACGGCTAAAAGTATACAGCGATGAATAAGGATGTCAAAACATTTAGACGTCTATCATGATTATTTCTTGCGCACTGTTTGTTTATACGCGTATAAAGAGATAAAATTTCGCGCCAAAACACACAACAAATAATTAAATCAAGGTACAACTATGGCAAAGTGGAATGGTGAATACGTTCACCCCTATGCAGAACACGGCAAGAAATCTGAACAGGTGAAAAAAATCACCGTCTCCATCCCTCTGAATGTATTAAAAGTTTTAACGGATGAGCGCACCCGCCGCCAGGTCAACAACTTACGCCATGCCACGAACAGCGAATTATTGTGTGAAGCCTTTTTGCACGCTTTTACGGGTCAGCCTCTGCCTGCCGATGAAGATTTACGCAAAGACAACCCGCATCAAATCCCGATCGAAGTCCGCAATATTTTGACCAGTATGGGCAAACCTATTCCGGATATTCAGGAAGCAGAATCAGACGAAGAATAACGACTGGCGCCACCGAAAAATAAACAACGACAAGTTGCAGCAAGAGTCGACAATAAGTTCAAACAACAGGCATAAAAAAACCGCGGCAAGCCGCGGTTTTTCTTTTTATTGCAGCGGAAAAATCAATTTTCCATATAGTGTTTTGGCATCGGGATGCGCGCCACACCGGATGCGACCGCCGCATCCGCCACCGCTTTGGCAACACGTGGTAATAAGCGCGGGTCCATCGGTTTTGGAATAATGTACTGGGCGCCGAATTCCAGCTTACTGACCTGGGCAGCATGCAATACTTCCGCAGGGACCGGCTCTTTGGCGATGGCCCGGATCGCATGCACAGCAGCAATCTTCATCTCATCGTTGATCACGCTGGCGCGCACATCGAGTGCACCACGGAAAATAAACGGGAAACACAGCACGTTGTTCACCTGATTCGGATAATCAGAACGGCCGGTAGCCATAATCAGGTCTTGACGTTCGGCATGCGCCAGTTCTGGCTTGATTTCCGGGTCTGGGTTCGAACAGGCGAAAATGACCGGGTTGTCTGCCATCAACTTCAGCGCTTGCGGCGGCAACGCATCCGGGCCGGAAACACCGATAAACACATCTGCGCCATCCAGTGCATCTTCCAGCGTGCGTTTATCCGTGTTATTCGCAAACAGGGTTTTGTACTTATTCAGGTCTTCACGGCGGGTATGGATCACGCCTTTGGTGTCCAGCATGTAGATGTATTCACGCTTGGCACCGCATTTAATCAGCAGTTCCATACAAGCGATAGCGGCAGCGCCGGCGCCCATACAAACGATGGTGACTTTACGGATATCTTTGCCCTGAATTTCCAGCGCATTTAACAAGCCTGCTGCAGTGACGATGGCGGTGCCGTGTTGGTCGTCATGGAAAACCGGAATATTGCAGCGCTTAATCAGCTCTTTTTCGATCTCAAAACACTCTGGTGATTTGATGTCTTCAAGGTTAATGCCACCAAAAGTGTCGGCGATATTCGCCACTGTATTGATAAAATCTTCGGTGGTCCGGTGCGTCACTTCAATATCAATCGAATCCAGGTTAGCAAACCGTTTAAACAACAAGGCTTTGCCTTCCATCACTGGTTTAGACGCCATAGGCCCCAGATTGCCGAGGCCTAAAATCGCGGTACCGTTGGTGATCACTGCCACCAGATTGCCTTTGCCGGTGTATTTGTACACATTATCGATGTCATCGGCGATTTCACGCACCGGCTCAGCGACACCCGGGCTGTAGGCCAGCGCCAGATCTTTGACCGTTTCGGCCGGTTTAGTAATTTCAATGCCGATTTTGCCGGGTGTAGGTTTGGCATGATAATCGAGCGCTGCTTTCCTGAAGTCTGACATGGTAAGAGTCCTGAGGCTTAGCCCTGTGGGCTTTATGTTATTTGCCAATACTTTTGCGAGGGTAAGCGCAAAAGGCGGCCCATTGTAAAGAGCCTGACGCGGCATGCCTATTGACTTCACGCTGGTTGTACCTCTGTCCAGAGTCACCCGGTGAACACAATAGCTGCCTTTTTACGTGGAGGAGCGGCGGAAAATGTCTGTGCACTTTTTGGCCATATCTGCTGTTATAACAAGTTTTCCGGCAGGTGCCAAGCGACAAAATCAGTAGAGGTAAGACCAGTGATGACGATTTGCTTAAAGATGCAAAATCACCTCATGAAGCGGCAGATAAATTTGCGGCCAAATTGAATTTACATGCACTTAGCTAACAAAGCACAAACATAAGCTACTGTTTAAAAAGGTTTTATTTATTAAAAAGCCAAGAAACGAATAAATAACAACCAATCGAACTATGCATGACAAAAAATCAGGACGCCTAAAAACAAAAAAGCACCCGGAGGTGCTTTTTGCGGTAACGCGACTGGATTATTTTGCGCCCAGTACTGCGAAACGTTTTTTGAAGCGGTCAACACGACCACCAACGTCCAGAACTTTTTGCTTACCAGTGTAGAACGGGTGGCAAGCTGAGCAAACGTCCAAGTGGATGTCTTTGCACAGTGCTGAACGGGTTTTGAATGAGTTACCGCAAGTACAGGTTGCAGTGATTTCTTTGTATTCCGGGTGGATACCTGGTTTCATGGTTTACCTCGTTAGGGCCGTATCGCTATCTGATCAGCTCACTGTCAGACACCATACGCATTTCAGTTAAATTAGGGCGCGTAGCTTAATAGATCCGTCTTACAGGTTCAACTTTTAATTCCGTTTTTGCGGAAAAAAGCAGCGGCTCAACAGCTACGGCCGGCTGAACTGAAAAAAGCATTGTGAGTAGCGATATAGACTGGCTACACTTTGCCGCATTCTAAATCCGGAATACAAGCCTGTTGAGCCACATCCGCGTCGCATTGCCGGTACCATTACACCAACATTTTGACTACCTGTTGCCTGAAGGCATGCGCGTTCAAGTCGGTGTGCGGGTGCTGGTGCCCTTTGGTAAACGCGAACTGATTGGCATTGTTTGGCAGTTAGACCCACCTGACGCTTATTCCGACAAGCTCAAACCCATTCAAGCCGTGCTGGATCAACAACCGCTGTTTGGTGAAGAGATCCGCCAGCTGCTCAGTTTTGCTGCCGATTACTATCACCATCCGTTGGGAGAAGTGCTGGTCAGTGCCCTGCCCGCGCTACTGCGCGAAGGTAAAGCGGTACTGGAAGGCCACGGCCGGCTGTTACAACTGACTGCCGACGGCAAGGCCCTGTCAGAGGACCAATTGACCCGGGCCCCCCGTCAACAGGCGCTATGGCAACGTCTGCAACAGGCCGCGATCCGCGACGACGAGTTAAGTGGCGAGAGCACCACCATTAAAGCCATGCTCGAGAAAGGCCTGGTCGCCTGGCAACAGGTCGAATTTCAACCTTTTTCCCCCCTGCCAGATCGGCAACAAGCGTTGCAACTCAATCCGGCACAGGCGCTGGCCGTCAGTGCGATTAATCAGGCCAGTGGCAGCTTTAGCCGGTTTTTGCTGGAAGGGGTGACGGGATCCGGCAAAACCGAAGTGTATCTGCAAGCCATCAGCCCGGTGTTGCAGCGGGGTCAACAAGTGCTGGTGCTGGTGCCGGAAATTGGCCTGACACCCCAAACGCTGGCCCGCTTCGCCAAAAGGTTTGCGGTGCCGCTGCAGATTTGGCATTCCAATATGACAGATCAGGAACGCTTACTGGCTTGGCAACGTAGCGCCTGCGGTGATGCGGCGATCACCATCGGCACCCGTTCGGCACTGTTTTTACCCTTTGCCCAACTTGGCTTACTGATTATTGACGAAGAACATGATGCCTCTCTGAAACAGCAGGATGGCTTTCGCTACCACGCCCGCGATCTGGCAGTCAAACGCGCAGCGCTTGCTCAGTGCCCGATTGTGCTGGGTTCAGCCACACCTAGTCTTGAATCCTTATATAACGTGCAGCAAGGTAAATTCGCTCATCTGGCATTGCCAGACCGGGCCACCAGCCAGCAGGTGCCAAAAATTGAACTGCTGGATTTAAAACAACAGGTACTGAAACACGGCCTGGCCGCTGGCACCATCGCACAAATCAAACAACGGCTGCAGCGTGGCGAACAGGTGATGTTGTTCCTGAATCGCCGGGGTTTTGCCCCCGCGCTGATTTGCCATGAATGCGGCTGGCTGACCGAATGTCATCGCTGCGCCGCGTTCACCACATTTCATAAACAAAGCCGCCAGCTGGTTTGCCACCATTGCGGCGCCAGCCGGCCTGTGCCGCATCAGTGCGGCCACTGTGGCAGCACGCAGCTTGCCCCTGTAGGACAGGGCACTGAGCAACTGGAAGAGCAGTTGCAGCAGTTAATCCCGGATTTTCCGGTGATCCGGCTCGATCGTGATAGCACCCGGCGTAAAGGCAGCCTTGAAACTTTGCTGGCCGAAATTCAGCAAGGCCAGCCGGCGATTATTGTCGGTACTCAGATGCTGGCGAAAGGCCACCATTTCCCCAATGTCAGCCTAGTGGTGATTGTCGACGTCGACAGTGCGTTGTACTCCAGCGATTTTCGCGCGTCCGAACAATTAGCCCAGTTACTGACCCAGGTTGCCGGCCGCGCCGGTCGGGGCGATATTGCCGGTACTGTGCTGCTGCAAACCCACTATCCTGGGCATCCGCTGCTGCAGGACGTGATTCAGAACGGCTACAGCTCTTTTGCGCGCAGTGCACTGTTGGAACGCCAACAAACCCGGCTACCGCCCTACCAGCATCTGGCGCTGTTCAGAACGGAGTCCTTTGACAGTCAGGACGGGCAAGCATTTTTAGCAATCATTCAGCAGCTCATCGCCAACCATTGTCCGAAAGTACAATATCTCGGGCCGCTAAAACCGCCACTGGAGCGCAAAGCCGGCAAGTTCCGCTGGCAATTGCAATTGTTTTGTCAGGACAGACGTTTACTGCATCAGGCGCTGGATTTGGCGCTGGAACAAAGTAGAAATCTGCCGCTGGCCCGAAAAATCAAATGGCAGCTCGACGTCGATGCACTGGATTTGAATTGAGTGCACAGCTCGCGCCTCAATAGAGCGGCAAAATTCGGCCTTACTTTTTTGCCGCTAAATCCAGTACAATCACCACACATTTTTCGCCGCAAGAATTTGGCATGCCTCATCAAGATTATGTAAAAACGGCCCGGCCGGCACCGCGGTCAAAGAAAAAAACAAATGAAAAGAAGCCTTTACCTGTTCTCCTGATCGGTGTTGTGACTGTGCTCATCATGGCATTCGGTGCTTTCCTTTGGCATATCTCGAACCGACCTGGCGCTGAAGCGGCCGCTGCCGAAGCAAAAACAGCAACCGCAACGCCAAAAGCACAGGACGAACTGCCACCTAAACCGGCGAAAGAGCCCTATACCTACATCAAAGAGCTGCAAACCAAGGAAATTGTGGTGGAAGCAGAACAACTGGCGGCTAAAGCACCAGCAAACATGTATTGCGGTACTTTTAAAGCGATGGAAGGGGCCCAGCAATTAAAAGCTAAAATGGCTTTTGCCGGCGTGAGCTCGGAAATCAGGCTTTCATCCGGAAGATACCGGGTTATTTCCGGGCCTTATGTCAGTAAGCGTCAGGCCCAAAACGATAAAAATAAACTGCAGCAGCAAAAAATCGCCAACTGCTGGATCCCGTAAAGGTTCCTAGAGCACCGATTCGTTCAAAACGCGACAGCCGCGAAACACAGAATGGTGCTCTCACAGGCAGCACGCTTGAAATGTGCTGCCTTGCCCACATATCTGCGTTATCTGTCCTTCTAGAAGTATCTTCATGACTACAATTGTTTCTGTGCGCCGGAATGGCGAAGTAGCACTGGGCGGCGACGGCCAGGTGACTTTGGGTAATACCGTGATGAAAGGCAATGCGAAAAAAGTCCGCCGCCTGTATCACGGTAAAGTACTGGCTGGTTTTGCCGGCGGCACTGCCGATGCATTCACACTGTTTGAACGTTTTGAAGCAAAACTTGAACTGCATCAGGGGCATCTGATGCGCGCTGCAGTTGAACTGGCGAAAGACTGGCGCACCGACCGGATGCTGCGCAAACTGGAAGCCTTACTGGCGGTGGCAGATGCAAACTGCTCGTTGATCATCACCGGCAACGGTGATGTGATCCAACCGGAACAAGACCTGATTGCCATTGGCTCCGGTGGCCCTTTTGCCCAAGCGGCGGCCACTGCACTGCTAAATAACACTGAGCTACCTGCCAGTGCTATCGTGGAAAAAGCCCTGACCATCGCCGGTGATATCTGCATTTACACGAATCATCACCACACTATTGAAGAATTGAAATAAGGTCCTGTTATGTCGGAAATGACTCCCCGCGAAATTGTCCACGAACTGGACCGTCATATCATTGGCCAGCAAGGCGCGAAGCGCGCTGTGGCTATCGCGCTGCGTAACCGCTGGCGCCGGATGCAACTCGCTCCGGCATTGCGTCAGGAAGTGACCCCAAAAAACATCCTGATGATTGGACCGACCGGTGTCGGTAAAACAGAAATTGCCCGACGCCTAGCGAAATTGGCCAATGCGCCATTTATTAAAGTCGAAGCGACTAAATTTACCGAAGTGGGTTATGTCGGCAAAGAAGTCGACAGCATCATCCGCGATCTGACCGACAGTGCAGTCAAAATGATCCGCGAGCAGGAAGTGGCCCGCAACCGGTTCCGCGCTGAAGAAGCCGCCGAAGAACGTATTCTGGACGTGCTGTTACCCCGCGCCCGTAACAACTGGGGCGAGGTTGAGAACAGCGACAGCGACTCCAACACCCGGCAAATCTTTCGTAAGAAGCTGCGCGAAAAGCAGCTTGACGACAAAGAAATTGAACTGGATTTAGCCGCAGGCCCAATGGGTGTCGAAATCATGGCGCCACCTGGCATGGAAGAAATGACGCAACAATTGCAGTCGATGTTCCAGAACCTGGGTCAGGAGCGGACGAAAAAACGCAAACTGAAAATCAAAGATGCACTGAAGCAGCTGATTGATGAAGAAGCCGCCAAGCTGGTAAACCCGGAAGAACTGAAAGCCAAAGCGCTGGAAGCCGTCGAGCAAAACGGCATTGTCTTCATCGACGAAATCGACAAGATCTGTAAACGCGGTGAAAGCAGTGGCCCCGACGTGTCGCGTGAAGGCGTACAGCGTGATTTGTTACCCCTGATTGAAGGCTGTAGCGTCAATACTAAACACGGCATTGTTAAAACCGACCATATTCTGTTTATCGCGTCCGGTGCTTTCCAGCTGGCGAAGCCGTCGGATTTGGTACCGGAATTACAAGGCCGTCTGCCGATCCGGGTAGAGCTGCAACCGCTGACTGCCAGTGATTTCGAACGGATCCTGACCGAGCCGAAAGCCTCGCTGACCGAACAAACGGTCGCGATGCTTGCCACTGAAGGTGTCCAGCTGACGTTTACTGAAGACGGTATCAAACGGATCGCGAATGCGGCCTGGCAGGTCAATGAACGGACCGAGAATATCGGTGCGCGCCGGCTTTATACCGTGATGGAACGGTTGCTGGAAGAAGTCTCATTTGATGCCGCCGACCATCAGGGCCAGCAGGTGACGGTCGATGCCGCCTATGTTGACAGCCATCTTGATGCGTTAGTACAAGATGAAGACCTCAGCCGGTTTATTCTGTAATTATATAATTTGTAAGGGCTTTTATGCATCAGGTCAGTAAGCTGCATTATCACCGGAAGCAAAAACTGCTGGATGTGGTGTTTACTGACCAGTTGCAGGCTCAGTTTAGCGCCGAATTTTTGCGGGTGCTGTCGCCCTCCGCAGAAGTGCGGGGGCACGGCACACCAACGCTGGTCGCCAACAAACGCGATGTCGCAATCAGTCAAATCTTACCCGTGGGTCAGTATGCAGTAAAACTGGTGTTTGACGATGGCCACAACACCGGGTTGTACAGCTGGAGTTACTTGCGTCAGCTCCACGAGCAAAAAGAGTCACTGTGGCAAGACTATCTGGAGAGACTCAAAACCGCTAATGCGGTTCGCGATGCAAAACTAGAGGTCCGGTTTCACAGCGGGGTTTGATGCCGCTGCGAAACCGCGTCTGTTACGCCTTAAATTTATCGACTGTTTGATGTAATCGTGTCGCCTGCACAGCGACTTCTTCGCTGATTTGTGCATTATGTTCGGCTATTTTCAGTGATTGCTCGGAAATATCGCGGATACGCACAACATTCTTATTCACTTCAGCCGCTACATGGCTTTGCTCTTCGACAGCCGTGGCAATTTGTGTGGTCATTTCCATGATGTGAGTCACATCACCGGTGATAGCACTGAGCAAGCGGCTGGCAACACCAGCCTGTTCAGCACCGCTTTGACCCCGTTCCCGGCATTGCTGCATCGATGCGACGATGGCGCGGGTGCGGCCTTGCAGGCTGGAAATAATTTGTTCGATTTGCCGCGTGGATTCAGCGGTGCGCTGCGCCAGGCTGCGCACTTCATCAGCCACCACAGCGAAACCGCGCCCCTGTTCACCGGCTCTTGCTGCTTCAATGGCAGCATTCAGTGCCAGTAAGTTGGTTTGTTCAGCGATACCGCGGATCACATCAATCACCGAACCGATGGTCGTGCTGTCTTTCTCCAGCTCCGCGACCACTGTGGCCGCCTGCTGCAATTCGTCTGATAAAGCGCGGATCCGGCTGACGGTTTGCTCCACCTCTTTCATACCTTCTGCAGCATTTTGATTCGTCGCATCGGCTATGTTGGCGGTATTTTCCGTATTGCCGGCGATCTCTTCGATGGTCGCCCCCATCTCGGTCACCGCGGTGGCAACCATATCGCTTTCCATTTGCTGCTGTGCCATGCCACGACTGGTTTCTGCAGTGGACTTCGCCAGTTCCGCCGTCGCCGAGTCCAGCATTTCCAGCGCCTGATTGACGCTACGCACCAAGTCCTGAAAGTCACACAACATCGCATTAAAATCTTGCGCCAGCAGCGTCATTTCATCATTGCCTTCCACAGCGACCCGCTGCCGGAAATCGTTGTCTTTGCGGATGACCCCGATAGTTTTGCAGACATTCTGGATCGGTTGCAGGATACTGCGCGATGTCAGCAACACCAGCACGATGACGATCGCCAGAACGATAAAAAATAACGTGAAAGCCAGATAACGCGCGGCACTGGATGCTTTTTCCAGCGCCTGATTGGCTTTTTCAGTCATGGCTTTTAAGCTGGATTCAGTTTCGTGTACCGCTTTGCGCATGTCTCCCATGATGCCTTGATCATGTTTAAGGCCCATTTGCTGACTGGCAGACACCAGGTTGCGATACGCGTCGGCATAACTGTCCGCCGCGCTATGTAATGCCGGGCTGGCATTTTGGCCATCCAGCAGAGATTTGAACCGGCTGAACTCGGCATTGAAACTATCCAGATATTTCAAATCGGAACGTAACATAAAATCTTTTTCGGCACGGCGCATTTGCAACAAACTGACCATCAGTGTGTCATTACTGACCTGTTTGAACTCCGCCTCTAACTGATGCGCGGCAGCACGCAGCGCACCATACATACCAGACTTCGGATCTAACCCAATCTGCTCTGCGGTGGTCACAAGTAAGTCAAATTTTTGCTGATAGAGCGTGGTTTGCTGGCGGAAGTTTTTTAGTGAACTGGTGTCGATATCATGCGCGGTTAAATCGCGTTCTAACATGGACAGGCCCTGATTGACCTCTTGCATGGTCTGGCCAAACTTATCTTTGTAAGATAAATCTTTGCGCATCAGAAAGTCTTTCTCGTGGCGACGCAGGACCAGCACATCCCGCTCTAATGCTGCGATCTCAACGTTAATCGCCGAGAGCGCGGTAAACTGCATGTTTTGGAAAATCAATAACAACAGCATCACCAGCATGGCGGCGCCTACCACCAAACTGTTGACCATGAGACGATGTTTTATCGAAAGATTGCGTAACATTCCTACCCTCCTGCTGGTATGCGTCTTGGCATAAGCATAGGTAAGAAAATCCGTGTTGCCGCAGATTGGTGATAAAATTTAATATGTTAACTAAAAATCAGCATGGCCAGCAGTACGCTGCCGCTGCCCAACAGCATACCGGCCAGAATATCTCCGGGAAAGTGCACCCCCAGCAACACGCGGGACATCCCAACCATACAACCCCATAACAGTGCCAACGGTAACCAGGCTGGCGCCATCACGGCGATGCAACTGACCAATACAAAAGCGCCGGCCGTATGCCCGGAAGGCAGACTGAATCGATCTGATGGCTCGATGTGAGCCCGGATCTGCCCGGCCATTGCCACGGCTGGCCTTTGACGGCGAAACAGATTTTTGAGGATTAAATAGGACGGGAGTTCAATCGCAAAGGCGAGTGCGAGCAGGCTGACAAACTGCAGATCAGCCGCGGCGCCACGCCAATATAACGCCACCGCCAGCAGCGCATAGAGCGGGCCATCTGCAGATTTGGACATCCAGTAACTGAGCCGGCGCAAACGGCCCTGCCCGAGTCCCAGAAATAACCGGGCGAAATAGCGCTGATCCAGTTCAATCCAGCGTTGTCGGTACATGGCGGTCTCCGGTCACTGTCACATCCTGTCAAAAGGCTAATCAGTCCCCGTGACAAACAAATGACAACAACAACCGCGTCAGAATGACAACTTCTGCTGCAACAACGCCAATGCATCCGTTTCCGGCAGCGGCCGGGCTATCAGATAGCCTTGTGCGGCGTCACAAGCCATATGACGCAGCAGCAGTAGCTGATTGGGATCTTCGACGCCTTCGGCCAGGATGCGCTTACCGAGTCCATGGGCCAGCGTAATCATCGTTTTGACAATCATCATGTCAGAGTCACTGCCAGCCATATCGATGATGAAACTGCGATCAATTTTAATTTTGTCGATGGGCATCCGGCGTAAATATCCCAGCGACGAATACCCAGTGCCAAAATCGTCAATCGACACGCGAATGCCCATTTGCTGCAGTTCAGTAACAAAGTTACGCCCCTGCTCCATATCCCCCATCGCCGTATTCTCGGTAATTTCGAGTTCCAACATAGTGGGTGGCACTTCATATTGCTGCAACAACTGCTGGATCCGCTGTTTCAGGCCAGCCTGTTCAAAGTGGATCGGTGACATGTTGACTGCAACCGACAGCTGGATATTCTTTTTGCGCCAACGCCCCAGCGTTTCCACTGCCTGTTCCAACAATTGCAGATCCAAGTCGCGCATCAGACCAATTTGTTCCATCTCAGGCAAAAACTGCCCGGGCATCACAATACCCCGCTCCGGATGATGCCAGCGCACCAGCGCTTCAAAGCCATCAATCCGCTGTTCCCGGATATTCCACTGCGGTTGGTAATAGAGGACAAACTGCTTCTGTTCCAAAGCCAAAGACAGTTCTTTCTCCAACATCAGCAACCGGGCGGTCTCTTCCTCCATCCCCTGATGATATTGGATCCACCGTTGCTGCTGACGCTTGGCCTGGTGAAATGCGATATTGGCTTTTTGCAACAAAGACTCGGCACTGGATGCGTGCTCCGGAAACTGCGCTACACCAATAGTTGCGGTCAACTTCAACAAACCCGAGTCGAAATTGAATGGTTTTTCAATGAGTTGCTCTATGTGATGTAAACAAAACTGGCGCTGTTTATCGGTCAGAATATCCTGTAATACCAAGGCGAAAATGTCACCGCCGGTGCGCGCAACCAAACAGGGTTTTAAAATACTGGTTTCAAAACGTCGGGTGACTTCACGCAGAATACGGTCGCCATGTTTCAAGCCGACCGTTTCATTCACTGTTTTAAAGCGATCCAATCCCAACATCACTAACAACAGCGGCTGCTGTTGCGGTTGTTGGATCAAGGTGGATAGGTCCTGCAGCAACGCATCCCGGTTCAAGGCACCGGTCAATTGGTCATGGGTGTCCAGATAGCGGGTCTTCGCAGTGAGTTGCTGATTAGTGATCCGTTCATCGTCCTGCAACCAAACGACCAGCCCCAATCCCAGCATGGTCTGAAAGAACAGCTCCAGATGTTTTCCAACCAACATAACCCGCAAAAACGCCTGTCCATCCCCCAACCATCCGGAAAGGAGAGCCAATACAATCAGCTGACTGCCCCACAATAAAATTGACAGTGCGACCAGCTTGCCGATGAAGATGCGGTGCGGCCGTGCAAATAGCCACATGCCGGCAACCACCAGCGCTGCTCCGATAAACAACAAACGTAAATTCAACTGGACGACGGTTTTCCAGAGTGACGGAGTCTCCGAGAACATAAACAACCCAACCGACACCGCCGCCAATGCAGCCACCAGCAATAACAACTGATTGACCAAGCGACTAGAGATCCGTTCGGAGCTAATCGCTTCCCGAACGCCCACCAGCATGTAAATAGCGAACGCGTAGCTGGTAAACAGATAGGCAAACTCCAGCACCAGCTGCAACCCATACACCAGGCCAGTTGCCGGATTCAATGCGACATGTGTAGCTAAGAAGCCAAGATAGGCGGCAAAACAGGCAAAGGCAATCGACCAGGATTTCAGATAGTGCCGCTGATAAATCCGATAAAAATACCAAAGAATAAAACTAAGCGCGCAGGCCAAGCCAGCCTGGATTAGGAACAGCGAAATGCGGGCAAGCGTCAGTTCAAAGCTCAAGGGGAACGGACCAGAAACGACATATGTCAGCAAAAACTAACACAGCTGAAACGGTTTTGCACTGTTGTTCCCTGCATAATTCAGCCTGTCCAACAGGCTTGAGCTTGGGGACAATCCGTTTATACTGTTTGCCTAACCAATTGATCCACAGGCGGGAATTACCATGCAATACAATACCTCTGAATTATGTGACATGTATGCCGACATGATTGACGTGGTGGAGCCGATTTTTGCCAATTATGGCGGCCGCCGGTCTTTCGGTGGTGTGATCCATACGGTGAAATGTTTTGAGGATAACGGTCTGGTCCGCCAGATGTTATCTGATCCTGGAGTTGGTAAGGTCCTGCTGATCGATGGCGGTGGTTCGGCCCGGCGTGCACTGATTGATGCTGAACTGGCGGCGCTGGCCTCCGAAAATGGCTGGGAAGGCATTGTTTGTTACGGCAGTGTGCGCGATGTCGACACCCTAGAAGACTTTGATTTAGGGATCCAGGCGGTGAATGCGATCCCGGTGCGCGCCGACGATCAGGGTTTTGGCGAAACGGATGTACCGGTGAA
>Ga0075154_10001533_pt1 | contig 16382 bp, 11 predicted proteins | sample JI71714BDNA_FD_70965 | JGI IMG/M metagenome (GOLD analysis project Ga0075154, IMG submission 70965) | Wastewater effluent complex algal communities from Wisconsin, to seasonally profile nutrient transformation and Carbon sequestration -... | ecosystem: Engineered > WWTP > Effluent > Algae... | reverse complement strand
ATGGCGTGGTGAGCGTGTTGATGCAAGGCTCTTGCAGTGGCTGCCCCTCTTCTAGCCAAACACTAAAAGGCGGTATTGAAGGGATGATGAAACGTATGATTCCTCAAGTCAAAGAAGTGGTTGCTATTCCAGGTTAATCCGACCAGATAAAAATTAAAAAAAGCCCTTTTCCGTTGTGGAGAGGGCTTTTTTGTTGGTTGGAATTACAATTATTGTTGAGGTGTATTTTTTTGGTACAAATCTTTTTCGGTTACAACTTCTATTTTCGCGCCCGTTTTGAGCTGCTTGGTTACTGCATCGTAAGGGGCTTTGACTACAGTTTCGTTTTCCGTTAAGCCTTTGGTTATTTGTATATAACTATCATCCTGCGCGGACACAGAGACAGGGCGCATAATCACGCTATCGCCAGACTGCACAAACACATACTCTTGCAAAACTGCCTCTTTTTTCTTATCTACTTGGCTGCTGTCTTCTTGGGCGCGGGCTGTAACAGCTCCAATTGGCACGGTCAAAACTCCAGCAATGGTGTTAGTTTTTATCTCAGCAGAAGCTGATAAGCCAGAGCGGAAAGGCGAACGTCCATCTTGGGTAACAATGTCTTGATAAGATTCGGGCAATAAGCGTATTTTCACCTCAAAATTGGTAACCGCGTCTGAAGTTAGCGCAGCAGTTAGCGCATTGGAAGCCGTGTTGGCTATTTGGGAAACTACACCTTTAAATTTGCGGTTGGGATAAGCGTCCAATTCTATAGCTGCTTCATCGTTGAGTTGTACGTTCAAAATATCGCGCTCATTCACATCAATACGCACTTCTACAGAAGCAAGATTGGATATTTTTAGAATGGGCGTTCCTGCCATTTGGATAGTACCAACGACCTGTTCGCCGCGTTTTTTGTACAATTTGGAAACGATGCCGTCTATGGGCGCATAGATAGAGGTTTGCGAAAGCGATTTTTTCTGCTCTTTGACTGTAGCGTCAGCTGATTTTACCGAAAATTGTGCTGCCAATATATTCTTATCCGCAGCTTGTAGATTAGCTAAAGCGGTTTCATAAGCAGCCAAACTCGCGTCGTATTCGGCTTTGGAAATCACCCCTTGTTCAAACAAAGATTTGTTCCGTTTGAAACTCGCATCTGTGTTTTTGAACTGTGCCAATAACTGCTCTTTTTGTGCCTGTACGCCCTCCAACTGCGCTCTCGCGCCTGAAGAAGCCGCTTCGGTGCGTTCCACTATCGACGACAATGCATCAGCATCAATCCGCGCCAATAATTGCCCAGCTTTAACCGCTTCGCCCTCTTTGACCAACAATTCCACCAAAGTCCCCGACACATTGGAGGTTATTTCCACCTCTACTTCTGGGAATACTTTACCCGATGCGGCTACCGTTTCTATAATATCCCGTTTTTGTGCTTTTTCTACCACTACACGGGTTGCTTTTTCCCCTTTACCGCCCCGCGCTAACATAGCCACGACCAGCAAAATCACCACCCCGATAATTATGTAAAGGGTGTAACCTGTTTTTTTCTTTTTCATAACTAATTCATTTACAAGGCTATGCCTCTATAGAAATCTACAATTTTAGTTCTAAATAATAAATCATAACGCGCTTGTAGCAGATTGGATTGAGCTGCCACCAAACTATTCTGAACACTCACCAACTCAAAGCTGTTGATAAGCCCCAATTCGTACCGTTTGGTAGAATTTTGCAGCGCATTTTGGGTTGATTTTACCGTGCGCTCAGCTGCGGCTAATCTTTTTTGGGCGGCTTGTAGGTTATTAATCGCTTGATTAATATCGTTTTGCAACTGATTTTGGATTTGATTGATAGACAATTGCGCCGATTTGACCGTCAATTCCGCTTGTTGGATTCTAATTCTGCTTTGATAACCGTTGAAAATGGGTATATTAACATTCACACCAAAAGATTGGCGGAAGTTAGTACCCAGTTGGTAGAAATAAGGGCTTTGTTCGCGGGTGGGTACGCTTTGGGGGATGGAAAGCTGGAAAGGAGAACCGTTTATAGTCCCGTTGAAATTCTGAAAAACCGTAACTGTATCGCCCGTAAAACGCTGCCCTGTGCTGGAGTAGTTGGTGGCTATGTTCAGGTACAAAGAAACACTGGGTTTGAGTGCGCCCCTTGCTATCAAAACGCTGGTCGCTGCTGCTTGTTGGCGCAATTGGGCTGCTTTATAATTGGGTTGTCGCTCCAAAGCTTCTCTATAAACTTGCTGGCTGCTCACATTTTCGTAAGCGGGCAAATTTTCCCAATCTATTTTGGCTACGCGCATAGGCTCGTTGGAATTGACGTTATAATTCATCAACGTTTTGAGCGACAAGTAAGCTGCAGTGATATTATTTTCGGCATTTACGATATTTTGCTCATCGCGGGCGATTTGCGCTTCCAAATCAAATTTGTTGTTTTCGGGCAATGTTCCCGCAGCTATCAATTTGTTGATTCTATCCAACTGTGCTTGAGTAGCTTTTAGCTGTTCTTGCAACACCAACAAATTTTCTTCTGCCAACAAAACCGTCAGATAAGCTTGCGCTATGCTCAATCCCAGCGTATTTTTGGCTTGTTCCACATCTTGAGAACTTGCTTGTTGGTTGAGTTTGGTTTGCGCTATGGTATTTTTAATCTGCCCACCATTGTATAAAATCATATTTCCGCCCAAGCTAACCGCTGTCGAGTGCATAAATTGATTTACGAATTGGTAGGAAGTCAAATCTATAGAACGCCCAGCATTAAAACCTTCTTGAACTGAAGCGTTGAGCGTTGGGTAAATGCTGTATTGAGCTTGGCGCGCGGATAAATTGCTTTGGGACAGGTTGAGTTCTGCTTGTTGTATGGCGAGGCTATTTTTCCAACCCGTCTGAATACATTTTTGCAAATCCCAACTTTCTTGCGCTGTGAGCGCGGCTGTTGTCCAACAAAACACAGCTAAAAAGGGTATTTTCATCATTTTGTAGAGCTTGCTAAAAATAAAATTAAACAAACAGCCACAAAGGTAAAAAGGTTGTTGCGGGCTGTATTCTTTTTTAGATAAAGCGGGCTTTTTGTTAGACCAAAACCCATTATTTAGTTCTTTTTCAATTTTGAATAAACAGAGAAGCCCCAACTCTACGAGAGAATTGGGGCTTTATCGTTAAGCTATTCAGCGATGACTAAGATGCGCTTTCGTCGTCGTTAGTGGTCAAAACTGGAGCTTCTTTTACTTTTTGGCTGATAATCAAACGGCCGCGGTAGAAACCACAAGCGTCGCAAATGTGGTGTTGCAATTTGGGTGCGCCACAGTTGGAGCAAGTGCCAACGTTAGGTGCTTCTATTTTATAATGCGTACGACGTTTGCGTTTTCTTTGCTTGGAGTGTCTGTGCTTTGGATTTGCCATGATTGGAAATTAAGATGGTTTTGTGTATGTTTTGAAAAATTATTTTTTATTCTTAAGCCCTTTCAACGCGTCCCAGACGGAATGGGATTGGTCTTCTTCAGGCTCTTCTTGGCTCGTTGCAGAGTTATTGCTCAACAGTTTGAGTATATTAGGGTCGCAAGTTGGTTGTTCGTTGTCGTCCAATGGATGAATTTTGCGCATAGGTATAGCCAACATCAGCATTTCGTAGAGATATTGGGCTATGTGTACGTGGCTGTTTCCAAATTCCAAATAAATAACATCTGGTTCTTCCGACTCTACGGTTTCGCTAACCATTTTGACCATAAGGCGGTCTTGATTTTGTATAGCCAATGAAAAAGGCTGCCCACAAGTATCGCAATCTGTGTCTATTGTGCCTTCCATTTCAAAATCAAAAATCAGCAAATGGGTTCTTTTCTCCAACTGCACCTTAACCTCAACTGTTGCGTTTTCTACCAAAGCCGCCTCAAATTCAGCCAAAAAATCGACGTTGATTTGGTGTGTCCAATGGTGAAAACCCTCTGAAAGTCCGCTAAAATTGATATTAAATTCTTTTAATTTATCCATTTGTGCATTTTTTAGAAAAGGCGGGGGCAAAGGTAAGCTGTTTTTTTATTCTGTTCTAATTTTTTAGAAAAAAAATGAATTTTTTTTTAGATTTTTTTTCAAAAAAGATTAAAACGGCACATCATCGCTATAATTCATAGAATTTGGGGGCATTTCGTTGTTTATTTTGGAAGAGATTATCTGCCCACCATCAAAAGAATTGGTATCAAAAAACTGGCTATCTTCCCCAAAGCTATCGTCTAAGTTGCTAAATTTGGCAAATTGACCGTCCCATTTGAGCCGCACTGTGTCCAAAGCCCCATTTCTGTGTTTGGCTATAATTACCTCGCCTATGCCTTTGAGCGAATTGCCCTCTTCGTCCTCCAAAATTCCGTAGTATTCGGGGCGATAAATGAAGCCAACTATATCCGCGTCCTGCTCGATTGCGCCCGAGTTGTGGATTACAAAATGATTGGCTACAAAATTATGATGCTCTTCAATATGCAAGTCATAAGTCATTTCGCGACCAATATGGGTAATTTTGGTAATTTTATCCCACTTTAAATCACTTTGTGCCATTTTTTGCAAATTCGGACTTTCCAAAATATCAGCAATTTTAGCCAAACGCTGGCGGGAAAGATTAGACTTATAAAGCCCTGTGCCGCAGTAAGCAGTGCCAAGTTGTTGTTGGAAATCTCGCGCAGAAATACTTTGCTCTTTGAGATTTTGACGAACTTCATCCCAGATGTTTTTTGGTATAATATCTTGATTGGGAACGCTTTGTACGTTATCAAAAGATTGTACTAATGTATCTAAAATTTCTTTCTTTTCACCAAAAATGCCAATGTGTTTAGCAAAAAGTAAGATATTTTCTTTGCTTGTTATATTCAGTAAGTAATTTGGTCTATAATCCGCTTTTTGAGTTTTTTGCAGCGTGGATTGGATACCAAATTTAAGCAACAAAGTTTGCAATTGTTGGGCAAGTAGAATGGAACTGCTGCTATAGTGAATTTTGTGCGCGCCTTTTTCACGCATATGCACACCACCATCAGTAGCCCAAAGATGTTGGATAAACAAACTAATTTGGCGCAAGCTACTGTTAAAAATCAATTTAGGAATTTCTTTTTCATAAGAATAAGCCTTAGGCAATTCTAATTTTTCCAGCAATAGCGAAAAAGGATGTTTTTTATTGTGGGTCAAATGGTAAGGACTTGGTAGGTAGAGCTGATAACAGGTTTTACTATTTTGGTCACTTACTTTTCGCGCTTTAACATTCCAAAGTGTTTGAGCGCAATTAGCAACAATCTCTAACGAAGCCTCACTTTGACTAGTGTAATGAATAGGCTGTTTGGGAACAAAGCAACCATCACCTATCATATGCGCAAGCAGTACGATTTCTTCATCTTTCAACTCGCTATCTTGTTGTTTGTGTGCCAACTGACGCGCTACGCCTACAAAATCGCCCTCTTTCAAATCCACTAATTGTGTCCATCCATCAGGCGTCTTGAAAGGATGATTTAGGCTTGTGCGAATAGTATAACCAGATTGAGTTTGTACCTCAAAAATTTCTTTTTCGCCCGTTTCCCAAATATCCACACAACGCGCTTGTTTTAATTTCAAATCGTTTTCATCTAAAGCCAAAACGTGAAAATCCGCTTTTGATTGCATCAATTCAGCTACAGTTTTATACTGATTTTCTTGAGGCAAATAAATTTTGGTATCTGCCGTTACACATTCTCTCAAATCCGACAACTGCGGGCGTTTGCTGCCGCCGCGAACCTCCACTGCACGCGACAACTGCGAAAGGGCGATAACGGGCACATTCAACTCTTTGGCTAAACCTTTGAGTGAGCGCGAGATTTGGGAAATTTCTTGCTCGCGGTTGCCGCCCTTGCCAGACTCGCCACCTGCTGTCATCAATTGCAAATAGTCAATGATGATAATTTGAATATCGTGCTGCATTTTCAGACGGCGGCATTTGGCGCGCAGTTCAAACACGCTAATACCTGGAGTGTCGTCTATAAAAATGGGAACATTGGATAAACGCCCGATTTGATTGTGCAACATTTGCCATTCGTATTCTTCTAGCTTACCTTTACGCAACTTTTCGGAGGAAATTTGTGTTTCCATTGATAAAATACGATTAACCAACTGCAAATTGGACATTTCCAGCGAGAAAAAAGCACAGGGGCGATTGAAGGTAATCGCCGCATTGCAAGCTATAGCCAGCGTGAGGGACGTATTGTGGGTTACTGTGCCGTCCTCCAACAGAAATAAACCATCTTGGTCTAATTCAAAACCGTAAAAATCATCTACTATGTCCTTTTCTATCTGAATGCCTGTTACGCGCCAATCAATTTTGGAAATTCTAGGTTGGGCTTTTTTGTGGGGTAAACGCACGGGGATTTTATCCAAGTCTCCAAACAAACGCAAGCGATAAACTATTGTTTCAAAATTACTGCTTTTGATGCTCGCTTTTTTCTTTTTCAAAGTCGTGCGGAAGCCCAAAGAATCGCATAAAAACTTAATTTGTTGGGCTAATTGCTCATTTTTTTGCACAATTTCAAAGCAATTGCCATCAGCTTGAAAATATCCATCACTATCCAACAAGCCAGCCAATAAAGCCAAGCGGTTTTGCTCGCTATTGGAAATGTACACTTGCGGAATATGTTTGTTATGGAATAAATCATATTTTACAAAAGCAGCCCGCAGTTGATTTTCTGCCCAACGCCCAGCCGATAAATAGTGGGTTTCGCTACTGCCTTGCGTGCGTACGGAACGGCGCAAATTCAAATTATGCGTTTCTGCTGCTTGTTGAATATAACTGATTATTTCAGGTTCTATAGCACTAATGCCCAAGTTGTGGCTATTGCCGTCTCCAAGCCATAAACCCAGCAAATAAGGTTCAATTTCTACAGATTGCTCCTCAAAAGTTATAGGAACTTTATAACCTTTATAGTTAGATTTAAATTTGTTCGTTTTTGTCAAAAAATCGCTGACGCTGATATTCAACACTTGCCCCTTTTTATGTTTGTTTTCGTTTCGGCTGCGCTTGAGGGATAAAATATGACTTTCATTCACGCGATAGTCTATGCCTTTGTTTTGACGAATCCAATACATTTGCTCTCTGCCTCGACCCAAGCCCAAAACTTGTCGTGGGCGGGAATCAACCCCCATCAGTAAATCGCCTTGTTGGATATCTTCTACCGCGCGCAAAGTGCCATCGTACATAATCACTTTTGTACCTTTGCCCAAACATTTTCCCATCCCTGGCCTTGCTGCCATAATGATTAAATCTGAAGGCTGCCAGCCTGAAGTTAGCCTGTCCAAATTGGTAAAACCTGAAGGAACGCCCGTTAAACCATCCTCTTTTAAACCCAATTCTTCAATTTGCTTGAGGGCTTGAGTCATCAACGCGCCCATTGGTACAACCCCACGGCTCATTGTTTTTTCGGTGATAGAAAATAAACCCTGTTCGGCTTTATCCAATAGGTCAAAAACATCTGTTGTGTCTTCAAAAGCCTCGTTTATGGTATCGGTAGAAACGCGGATAAGTTCGCGCTGTATGAATTTTTGGGCAATAATCCGCGCGTGAAACTCCACATTGGCAGCAGAAGCTACCCGATTGGTTAATTCCACCAGATAATAAGCGCCTCCAATAGCCTCCAGCTCGCCCATTTTTTTCAATTCTTCAGTAACGGTGAGCAAATCTACAGGGTGAGATTTTTCAAACAGCACGCAAATCGCTTTATAAATACTTTTGTGTCTATCTTCGTAAAAAGACTCCGACTGTAAAATATCCACCACTACAGCCACAGCATCTTTATCTATCATCAGCGCACCCAAAACTGCCTCTTCCAAAGAACGCGCTTGTGGGGGAACTTTGCCCAATCCATTGCTCAAAGCGTCCGTTTTTTTGTTTTTTGTGGTTTTGGTTTTGGATAAATTGCTTATATTTTTCTCGTTTTGATTTTCGTTCTCCATTTTAGTAATTTTTTGGGCTGCAAAGGTAATTCAATTTGATGACACGCGCCTTTTTTGGCATTTTTTTGTCTCAGTATTTTACGCTTTTTGCCCTAGAAAGTTGCTTTTTTATCCAACAAAATGTTTTAATTTTATCTTTTTATAATAATTTTCACACAAATGAATTTTCGCAATTTATTGATTTTATGCAGTTTAGCTATTTTTTATTGGCAATGCAGCAGCCAAGCGAATAAAAATCAAAATCAAACCAATTTAATCCGCCTCAACGGCAAAACTATGGGCAGCGGCTATAATGTGAGTTATCGCGACAGCCTCAACCGCAATTTTCAGCCCCAAATAGACAGTTTTTTGCAAGAACTCAATCGACAAGTTTCTACCTACGACAGCAGTTCTGTTATTAGCCAACTTAATTCCAACAAATTATTGGCTTGGTCTAAATCTCAAAATGAGCACCTTAGCGCGTTGTTGTTGATTAGCAAACAAATTTACACCAATACCAACGGCTATTTCAACCCAGCCGTCAAACCTCTGGTCAATTATTGGGGATTTGGGTATAAAACCAAAAAACCTATAGAAACAGCAGACCCCAAAGTGGTAGATAATTTATTACAAATAACTGATTTTCAAAAAATTAGCATAGATAGCAGTTCAAAAGATAGCATTTTTATCCGAAAAACAGAACCTAGAACTCAAGTAGAATTTAACGCCATCGCGCCAGGATACGCAGCAGATGAAATTGCCAAATTTTTATCCGCTAAAGGTATTCAACACTTTTTGGTGGAAATAGGCGGCGAAATTCGCGCCAATGGGAAAAGTTCAGCCCAATTCGGTTGGAAAGTGGGCATCAATCGCCCCAGCCCAGACGCAGGGCTTGAAGAGCTGCAAGCGGTAGTGGAATTGAACGATATATCGTTAGCTACATCGGGCAATTATCGCAGTTTTTATGAAAAAGACGGGAAAAAATACGTACATACCATAAACCCCAAAACGGGTTATACAGAACAAAACACCCTGCTAAGTGCTTCTGTTTTCGCCCCAACTGCTGCTGAAGCGGACGCTTATGCTACAGCTTTTATGGCTATGGGATTAGAAAAATCCAGCGAGTTAATCCCCAAACTAACCTTTTTGAAAGTGTTTTTGATATTTGTGGATGAGAAGGGCGAAATCAGCGAGCGTTATATCAACGGCGCGGAAAAACTGTTTGTAGAATAGCCATTTTGTCAGCCATTTTGACGTTTTTGTCAGCCTTAGAAAAAAAATAAGCCAAAATTTCATTTTTTTTGATAAAAAAAGGTTTGGTTATAAATTTGCTATTAACTTTGCACGAAATTTAAAACAGAGAAAAAACAATGTCAAATATGTTAGACAAACTAACCGAGAAAGCCCGACAAGCCATTCTCAAAGCACAAGAATATGTACGCGCTCGCCAACAACAAGAGGTGCAAATAGCCCACTTATTGCGGGCTATGATAGACGGCGAAATATCAGTAGGTGCATTATTCAAAAAATTGAATATCAATGAAACCGAACTCAATAATAAACTCGCTGTGATTATGGATTCATACCCAAAAGTCTACGGCGTAAGCAACTATGGCAGCCACTTGTCAAAAGAAGCCAGCGCAGCTGTACAAATTAGCCAAACTATAGCCAAAGATTCGGGCGATGAGTTTGTGGCGGTAGATTTGTTGCTACTGGGTATTTTGAAGGTGGAAAGCGATGCGACAGCGCGTTTATTAAAAACTTTGGGTTTGAAAGAAGCAGAATTGCAAGCCGCTATCAAAGAACAGCGTAAAGGCAAAACCATCACCAGCGAAAGTGCTGAAAATGAGTTCAATGCTTTACAAAAATTTGCTGTTAATCTCAACGATGCTGTACGCACGGGCAAATTAGACCGCGTTATCGGCCGCGATGAAGAAATCCGCCGCATTTTGCATATTTTATCCCGCCGCAAAAAGAATAATCCCATCATCATCGGCGAGCCTGGCGTGGGCAAAACCGCTATCGTAGAAGGTTTGGCTTGGCGCATAGTCAACGCTGACGTTCCCGATAATTTGAAAGATAAAACCGTTTACGCGTTGGACTTGGCTGCTTTGGTGGCTGGTGCAAAATACAAAGGCGAGTTTGAAGAACGTTTGAAAGCTGTAGTCAAAGAAGTTTCTGCTTCAGAAGAGGTGATTTTGTTCATTGATGAAATCCATACTCTTATCGGCGCAGGTGGTGGCGGTGGTGCTATGGATGCAGCCAACATATTAAAACCAGCTTTGGCAAGAGGCGAATTGAGAACAATAGGCGCAACGACTTTGGACGAATATCAAAAGTATTTTGAACAAGACAAAGCCTTAGAACGCCGTTTCCAAAAGATATTGGTAGATGAACCCACAGAAGAAGAAACTGTAGCTATTTTGCGCGGTTTGCGCGAGGGCTACGAAACGCATCACCAAGTCCGCATTTTGGATAGTGCTTTGGTGGCTGCCGCCCAATTATCCAACCGCTATATCAGCGATAGAGCTTTGCCCGATAAAGCTATAGATTTGATAGACGAAGCCGCCTCAAAGTTGCGTTTGGAACTCAATTCAATGCCCGAAGAATTGGATGAATTGGATAGAAAAGTGCGCAATTTAGAGATTGAGAAAGAAGCTGTCAAACGCGATGGCGACCAGAAAAAATTGTCCAGCATCAACGAGCAAATTGCCAATATCAACGAAAATTTGATAAAACTCAAAACCGCTTGGAACGCAGAAAAAGAGATGATTAGCATCATTCAAGCCTGCAAAACCAAAGTAGCCGAGTACAAACTACAAGCCGAACAAGCCCGCCGTCAAGGCGATTATGCCAAAGTAGCCGAGTTGGAATATGGTAAAATTAAAGAGCAAGAAAACATACTCAAAAATGCCACCGACCAACTCAACCAATTATCGCCCGACAAGCGTATGACAGACGGCGAAGTAGATGCCAACGATATTGCTGAAGTTGTAGCCCGTTGGACGGGAATACCTGTAGCTAAAATGTTGGCCAGCGACCGCGAAAAATTACTCCGTTTGGAAGAAGAAATCGGCCAGCGCGTTATCGGACAAAAAGCAGCCGTTAAAGCCGTTTCAGATGCAGTGCGCCAAAGCCGCGCAGGCTTGCAAGATGCGGGAAAACCTATAGGTTCGTTCATTTTTATGGGAACTACAGGCGTGGGTAAAACCGAATTAGCCAAAGCCTTGGCGGAAGTTTTATTCAACGACGAAAACGCGATTGTGCGTTTCGATATGTCCGAATATATGGAAAAACAAGCAGTAGCGCGCCTTATCGGCCCTCCTCCAGGCTATGTGGGTTATGAAGAAGGTGGCCAATTGACCAACGCCATCCGCCGTCGCCCTTATTCTATAGTTTTGTTGGATGAGATTGAAAAAGCCCACCCTGATACTTTCAACATCCTTTTGCAAGTCTTGGATGATGGCCGCTTGACGGATAACAAAGGGCGTATTGCCAACTTCAAAAACACGATAATTATTATGACCTCCAACACGGGGGCTGATATTATCCGCGAGAATTTTGAAGGGTTGGAAGATGCTCCCGAACCCAAACGCAGCGATATTATCGAAACTACCCGCTTGGAAGTGATTGAGGCGATGAAACAGTTTATGCGCCCCGAATTTATCAACCGTATCGACGAAAAGTTGATGTTTACCCCATTGAACAAAGCAGAGATTTTCCAAATTATGCAGTTGATGTTCAAAAGTATCAAAAAACGCGCTACACAGCAAGGTTATGGGTTAGAGATGAGCGACGAAGCGGCTGCTTGGTTGGCTGATTTGGGTTATGAACCTATATTTGGAGCTCGTCCTATGAAACGGGTTTTGCAGCGCGAAATTATCAACGAATTGTCAAAAGAAATGCTTTCGGGCAAATTTATGCCCGGCGACACCATTTACATAGATTTGGATAAACCCCGCCAAAAACTCAATTTTGTTAAAAAAAATTAACAAATTTTAGCGTTTAAAAATAGCTTTATGGCTAAAAAACGACTGATTTGAGAAAAAAATGCAAAAAAGTGAAAAATTTGTAACAAAATAATAGTTTTTTTTTAACAAAAAGCCGCTTTTTGCGTTCTATAGGCAGCCCAAAATATCAAAAGCTAACTTTGAGAAAGGTTAGCTTTTTTTTACATTATAAAGGCCTTCATTTCTCCAATCCCAACTAATCTTTTGGCAGTGGCTCATTATTATATCAAAGATTTGGAAACGCTCTCAGGCATCAAAGCGCATACAATACGCATTTGGGAGCAGCGTTATGGGTTGATAGAACCCCAACGCACGGGCGGAAACATCCGCTATTACACAGACGAAGACTTAAAGTACATTCTGAACATCGCTTTTTTGAACAAAAATGGGCTTAGAATTTCCCAAATTGCTCAAATGAGTAGAGAAGACATCAATAAAAAGGTAGCTACAATTTCAGCCGACAATAGCGAAAACAGCAGCCATTTGCAGACGCTCACGATGGCTATGATGAATTTAGATTTTGATTTATTCGAGCAGGTTTTATTCGCCAACGTGCGCAAAAACAACTTAGAAAACACAATTATTGACCTCATTCTGCCCTTTTTGGAAAAAATCAACTTACTTTGGGTAACGGGCGCAATCAGCACAGTACACGAACAGTTTGTACACAATTTATTCAGAAAAAAAATCCTCGCTGCTATAGCCTCTATCCCCACCCCCGTAACCTCTACGCGGGTTATGCTCTATCTTATGGAGGGCGAGGAAACGGAGATTATTTTGGTAATTGTGCAATATCTGCTAAAAATTCGCGGTTTGCAGGTGATTTATTTGGGTCAGAATATAAGTTTGGAAGATTTAGAAATTGCATATAAACTAAAAATGCCCTCTTATGTGTTCACGAGCATATCAGAACATCATCCCAAAATTTCGATACAAGATTACGTACAGCAATTGGCCAAAGTTTGCGACAATTCCAAAATTCTGTTGACTGGTTATCAGGTACTCAATCTACAAACTGAGCGCAACAACATAGAGATTTTGGAAGATTTCTACGAAATGATATATTTTTTTGATAAAATACCCAAATAAAAAGCTCTTTCACACACGAAAGAGCTTTTTTTTACCGTTAAAGTTCTGTTATTTTGCAAATACTTGCTTGTTAGTACAAATAAAATTCCTAACTTTGCAGTAACGTTTTCAACAATAAGCACATAAACATTTTTTTACCAAAACAACTCTAATCAAGTTATGCGCACACTTTTGTATCTTTCAGCCGCATTTATGCTAATAATCGGCTCTGCGTTCACCGTTGTTTACAACCAAAGTTGGCAAATCGGCAGCGGTTACCAAATCAAATTCGCCACACACAAAGCAGAAGGCAATTTCAAAACCTTCAACGGAGAGGTAGTTTTCAATGAAAGCAATTTAGCTGCTTCTTCTTTCAACGTGCAGGTGGAAGTGGCAAGCATCAACACAGGCAATGGGTTGAAAAATAACCACGCCAAAAGCCCGCTTTGGTTTGATGCCAAAAAATACCCTTACATCAAATTCGTTTCTACAGCTATTACCAAAAGTGCTGCTGGTTTTGAAGCCAAAGGCGATTTGGAAATGCACGGGGTCAAAAAACAAGTAACACTACCTTTCACTTTCACCAACAACACTTTCAAAGGCACTTTGTCTGTTAATCGCAAAGATTACGGCATTATCGGCCAAGGTGATGTAGGGAATACAGTAAAATTGGATATTGTTGTACCCGTAACCAAAAAATAAGCAAATGAACGCATTGCTCAAACTGCTCCTCTGGGGCGTAGCTTCGGCTATATTATCGGGTTCTATTTGCTTGTTTTTCAACAAAATGCACCAAGAAGCCTCAGCTTCTGACTATTCTACCGTTTTGAATGCCTACGGAATGTACGGCGCGAGTATGGTGGGCTGCGTCTCGGCGGCTATAGGTTATTGGATTCTGACGCTAATCCCTTTTACCAAAAAATGGGCTGACATTCTTCACAGTTTGGCTTTTTTGGGTATCACAATGGCGAGTTTTTACCCCGTTTTTACCTTCACATTTCCAGAAGGTTCGGAGTTAGACCCTATGCTATTTTTGAGTTTGGCTGCGCCTATGCACTTTGTGCCTATGCTAGCTTGGCTCACACTCAAACCGCTATTTTACCCCAATCAGCCAGCGAGTTAAAAAAAACGCAAAAAAAAGCAGTTTATACCCAACTTTTTGTATAAAAAAGCAGTTTTAGGAGATATAAATTTTCAACATTTCAACTAACTGTTTTTTCAGGATACAATCTAGATATTTTTTGCGTATGGGTACAAAATTTACACGCTTATCCAACCTGTTTCAGATGTTTCGGCTAATACCTTTGAGCCAGCACTTTGCCCTAATTCGCTTTTTCAAACAGCACGAGGCAGAAATAGAACAGTTGCCAGCAGAAGAACACATCACTATGTTGGCTTATTTTGTCGATGCGCTACACCAAGAAGGCGGACAAGACGCGTTGCTGATTAAGAATGCCGAAGAATTGCTACAACTTTCCATTTTACACAACCTTCAGTTTGTGGATGGAGAAGACATTTATTTGCGCACACTCTACCAAAAGACCATTGCGCACCTGCGCCTCAACCAATTGGAAAAAGCTACTAAAATAGCCCGTCAATTGCTGCATCTCGCTCCACACAGCCGCCAATATAGACAATTACTGCAAGAATGTTTGCTGCTTAATCGCCCTTATTGGGTTAGAAACTGTTTTGGATTGGGTATTTTCGCTTTGGCTGCCGCTATAGCTTTTTCTGTAACAAATATCTTATTCGTAGAATCTTTTTATTATAATTGGTTAGAAATCAGCCATTTATTTGAATTTTCTGCCTATGGATTATCTGTTCTTTTCCTGCTAGCGGGTCTGTTGGGACATTATTATTTTGTACAGATGCAGGTCAGAAAAGAGCTAATTTTATAACGCTACTATTTGTTTTTACTTTTGATACAACACAAAAGCCCTTTCTCGGACGAGGAAGGGCTTTTTTTTATGTATTAAACTGTTTTTGTCTGCTTTTTGAAATTTTTAGTTGTTTTTACAACTAATTTTTAATTATTTTGAACTTATTTGATTTTAATTTACATTTATTCTCCATTACTTTCTACTTTTGCGTCAATTTTTTATTTTAAATCCATATTATGTTTTCAAAATTATTATTGGCTTTAAGCCTAATTGCAACTTTATTGCATTTTAGTAGCTGTATTGGTGCTATTGCTGTGTCCAGCAGCCAAAAGCAACAAACTGTAACATTCCAATTACCCAACGAAAAATCAAAACTTTACATCAACGATTCTTTATATGGGCAAGGTACAAGCCTGGAAATTAAAGTCCCTAAAAGATTTGATACTCAATTGCGAGTAGAAACAGAGGGCTACAGGACTATACACGGCGTTTTACCTCTATACAAACGGGCTTCCAAACGCGGTTTAGCTTGGTTGGACATTCCCGTTACTATGGGTTTAACTTGGACATTTATTAAAAGTATAGATAGCCGTAATATTAATCTGGGACTTATTATGGGTGGAATAACAGGTTTAGCGGTTATGCTACCAATTGATTTATCAATGACCAAAAAAAATGCTAACGCTTTCAAATATCCTTCATCTCAAAATTTTAAAAAACCTTATCCAAATCTTCAGAAACAAAAAGAACAAAAAGATGTTGCGATAAATTATGTGGGTTTTGAAGTCCCAAAAGAAAAAAATACTTTCAAGTTTACCCAAGCAAAAAAGTACTTTAAAAATCCAGAAAAAACGGAAAAAGAAGCTAAAAACACCCCAAGCTCAACAGGAAAACTAGAAGGCGAATCTAGTAAACTATCCGATTTTCTAAATGAAGAATTATTAAGGGGCGGTTTCATTGACAGCATCAATAGAAATTTATTAAAATCCAAAACTAACGGAATTTATTTAGAAGGCAGAATTACAGAAATAGAGCAAGTTTTGGTTAACAACGTATTGAGTGATTATACTATTGTGTTGGTTGGCGGGGTGCGCACTACTGTTCCAATATTTCGCGGTTATTTCTACTATAAATTTAATTGCAAATGGACTGTAAAAGATGCCTACGATGAAACAAAGAAAGAGTTTGTGATAAAATCAAATTCTGACCTTTTTGCGATAAAAGACTCTGCTGCCCAGGACAGTTTTGTTTCTAAATCCTTAGAAAACGCAAGCCTTAACAATTTATATCAATTATTTGAAAATCAAGAATTTAAAGAACTTTTAAAAATAGAAAATATTAACGGAAACGCCAATACTATAGTTCAAAACATCAATCGCCCAGCCCAAAAACCTCAATCTTTTGAGGATGCGATGCAGGCTTGTGCTACTATTTTGGTGGAAAAAAACAAAGAAAAAGGACACGGTAGCGGCTTTTTTATCAGTACAGACGGCTATTTAATCACCAATTAT
>Ga0075154_10001530_pt1 | contig 16400 bp, 16 predicted proteins | sample JI71714BDNA_FD_70965 | JGI IMG/M metagenome (GOLD analysis project Ga0075154, IMG submission 70965) | Wastewater effluent complex algal communities from Wisconsin, to seasonally profile nutrient transformation and Carbon sequestration -... | ecosystem: Engineered > WWTP > Effluent > Algae... | reverse complement strand
CGTTCGTAAAACTTAACTCAGAATTTATTGTATATCGCGAACGGGTGAGTGGGGCGGACAGCTCTTTTACCCCAAATCGAAATTAAAACGTGCCTCTCTGCTCTTACAACCACGACATTTTACATTTAAAAGAAAGCAAAAAGGAAGAAAATTTATGCACGCCCACTCTTCGCGAGAACTAAAATTCGGCAGCGCGGGTCTCTTCTTACTGCGCCCTGCCCACTTAACATCCGACCAAATTTTTCGATTTAAACTTTATTTAAAGCGCGCGTCAAAAAAATCTGACATAACCGATCGTTACGTTTGGTTTTTCGCGTTCCCGCACCTCCCTTTGACAAAAAAACCTACAGGTACCCGTATGGGTAAGGGTAAGGGTAAGTTGGAATGCTGATTTACGGGAGTGTCGGGCGGGTCCATACTGATCGAATTCAAAAATTTAAGATACGGCAGGTCTCGTTACTTTATGAACCAGATGACGCATAAACTGGGTCTACACACCAAATATGTTTTTAATACGAAGACCTTTTTTTCAATGCCTTTAAAATTTTCTCGTAAAATGTTCTTTAAGGTGATGTGATAGAGTTTTAATTTTAAGAACATTTTCTCTCTAGACACGCCCGCCGGCGCGATATCTAAAAACCGGTTAAAACGTCAGCTGTTTCGGTATTTTTCAATTGTTGTGGTATGGCTTTATTTACTATGTATTCGCTTTTTCTCTCGTATTTATATTCGTTATTTTCCTCTTACGCTTATTTTTGCTTTTTAACGTTAATAAAATTTTAGTTATTAACTATTTTACTAAACTTACGTTGATTTGTTATTTATTTTTTTCCCTCCTTTCTTTAATAGCCCTGTACTTCTTGTTCGATTTAAACACGTCGTTGATTTTTAAAGAAATCGGGGCAAATTTTTACTACTTACCATCGTCCTACCAATACTTTTTTGTCTCCCACTCGTTGAATTTGAACTTAACCTACGTTTATTATTTTCCCTTTATCTACATATTTGTCATTATTACTGTTTTAGCAATTTTTTTCTGCCTATCCTACAGCTTGAACGAAATTATCGCCTTTTCGCTCTACTGCACCATCATTCTTCTTTTTGGCTACGTCCTCTTTTTTACGGATTCTTTAATTTTATTTTTCCTGTCCTACGAAATGCTTCTAATACCGTCCTTTTTTATCTTATATAAGTTTGCTAAAACGAGACGCTGCGTCGAAGCCGCGTATTTAATGTTTTTCTGAACTCAGTTCGGTGCTTTATTTTTAATTTTGAGTTTCTTATACTTATTTTTTATATGCGGCTCATCCTCGTTTTGAGTCATTAACGGCTTTAATTTCTCATCGTTTGAGATTAATTTTTTGTTCATTTGCTGAATTATCGGTTTTGGTGTCAAACTGCCTATATGACCTTTTTACGGCTGATTACCCAAAGCTCACGTCGAAGCTTCTACCAATTTTTCAATTTTTTTAAGTGGTGTTTTGGTCAAATTTGCCTTTTTCGGCTTATTAAAGTGCCTGTTGACGGTTCAGTTGGAGCCGACGTTTTATTTCGTTTACCCATTTTTAACGATCGGAATTGTCGATGCCTCTTTTAAGCTATTTTATCAAACTGATTTAAAAAAATTAGTAGCGTACTCTACTGTCGTAGAGATGCACTGACTCACGATGTGCGTTATTAGCGGCCAATCGCCTTTGATGCTCGCTAGCTTTTGTATGTTAATCAGCCACGCGCTACTATCGACTAATTCTTTTCTTCTCGTCGACGCCGTGAATCGTCGATTTAAAACACGATTAATAACGGAAATAAGCGGTATAAACTTTTTATGCCCGAAACTCTTTCTTATTTCGCTAATAAACTGCCTTGTTTTTTTGGGCTTCCCGGGTTCAATTTTTTTTATCGCCGAATTTCTTTTTTTCAGTTTTTTTTTTGACCTATTTCCGATTCTCACGCTAGTACTAATTGTCCTTTTGTATTTCTTCGTCCCGACTTTTTTTTTCCGAACGTGAATGAACGCCCTCTTCGGCCTCTCTAACAACGTGAATCGTCAAATACCTTTAGATTTAAGCGCGCGCGAACTTATTGTTTTTGCGGGACTTATTTTTTTGATGTTCTGACTCGGCTTTACATGACAAAGTTTTATCTTTTAGCAAGCTTGCTGCGCGATTTCGCTTAGGTTTAATTAGCGTAATTCGCATATTCCCAAGATTCTCGAGTCGCCTCTACAAAGATAAATTAAAACGTGCTCATTTGGCAACTTTGAAACAATCCGCAAAAAGAGCAAAAATTTATTCCCGTTCCGGCTCCTCTCGGACTCCGGCTTTACAAAAACGCCCGCAAGTCAAAGGAACTGTGACACGTGTAACTACGATGAGCCCTAAAAAACCAAACTCCGCTTCGCGTCAAATCGCAAAAATTAAATTAACGAACAATTTGAACGTCACTGCGAGGGTACCCGGTAAAGGTTACGTGTGTTCTAAGTATAACCGCGTTATGGTTAACGGCGGCCGTGCTAATGATTTGCCCGGCGTAGGCTATACCATAGTACGAGGTGTTTACGATTTCTCACCGGTGATTTTTAAACGAAAAAGACGCTCAGTTTACGGAACGTCTCGTCCCGACAATTACACTAAACACGTGCGGCGATGTTTTCGCTCCCAAAAAAATTAAAACAAATTAGTGAGTTTTTTATTTGAAACTTGAGTGAGTATCATCAAAATTAATTTCCGTTATCGCGTGAGCACGCGCCGGCTCTCTATGACCTTTAACTTTCGGGCTTGCCTGTTGTGCTGTTGAAATGATGCACGCGGCGGTCAGTAGATACGATATGGATCGATTTGGAATACTTTTTCGCGCCTCGCCCCGTCATTCTGATTTAATCATTGTTGCGGGTACTTTAACCAATAAAATGGCCCCAGTCCTTCGTCGTTTGTACGAACAAATGCCGGACCCGCGATGAATTTTATCTATGGGCAGTTGCGCAAACGGCGGCGGCTACTACCACTACTCTTATTCGGTAGTGAGGGGCTGCGACCGCATAATTCCGGTGGATATATACGTACCGGGGTGCCCTCCCACCGCGGAGGCTCTTCTTTACGGTCTTATCCAATTGCAAGGGAAAATAGGGTTTATTCTGTCTGAACTAAATTCTTCTAGTGAATGATACGGCGGTGATCATATATAAATGAATCCAATATCCTCATCTCCCCGATCAACTTATGCGGCTTATTTAAAGTACGAAGAAAGATTAAGTATTATGTGTTTAGAAAAGCCGTGTACTATAAAAAATTTAAATTTCGATATTCGAAATTTAAAAGAAAATCTTTTATGCGGCTAAAACATGATAATAATTTACTTATTTTAATAAATTCCTTTAAATACTGGTCTACGGATTACTGCTTTGCAAAACATTTATCTAAGTCTCAATACATGTTTAATATTTCCGACCGTAATTTTTTGTTTTATAACTATAGTTTTATTAAAAATAAAAACGAAAACGTTTTTTTTAATTTGAATTTTCTGTTTTCAGCGTTTTCGAAAAAAAAATACAATTTAGATATGCAAAGATTGCGACGTCAGTCATTTACCGCTATGCCGTTCTTTAAAAATAATAATTTGTCGTTTTGTTGATTATTTGAAAATCCGGTCGAAGCTAAAGAAATAGTTCCGACCCTGTCTCTTTGAGAAACCTCATATTACGACTATTACCACGATAACGCAGCCATTAGCGTTTCGTTTGATTTCGAAGATCTTTTTCAGACGATTTCTTTCTTTGCGCTAACTCGCCAAATTGAATTATATAAATTAATCATTTTTTTTTTTGCCAATGCTGCCGCATACTAGGAAACTCGCCTCCTGACGCTGCCTCCAGTTATTAACGTTAATTGACTTTGTTATTACGCTCTTCGTGGGATCGCGATTTTATAATGCGGAAGAGCCGTTTCACGTCTTCAGCAAAAAGAAACTCATATTTTTTTTTTAAAAAATGAAATATATTTAATTTGGATCGACAATTAACTTTACGGCCAATTTCCAAATCGGGTCGAAACGATTCGGGCCGAATTATCATTCGCACTAAGGGCGCTCTGCTGAAAAAATTTAAAAAAACAAAAATTAATTATAATTATCGATACCTAAAAATGGGGACAATAGTCGCTTTTAAATTTATACCTTTTCAAAACAAGCTCGTCTCTTTACTATATTTTGCTAACGGCGCTTTGACGTACTACTCCACTACCGAGACCCACAAGCTGTTCTCCCTCTTTTTTTTTAATAGGTATAGGCGGTTAAAGAAGATAAAATTAAAAAGCTTGTCATTAATGCTGTGCCAAATAAAAAAACTCTCATTTGTGTCGTGCCTAGAGTTGATTCCGGGAGCGGGCGCAAAATATTCGCGCAGCACCGGAACTAAGGCGAAAATAATCAAATTCGACGGCGAGACCCATTCGGTTTTAGTGCAACTGCCGTCCAAAATAAAAAAAATTTTTTCGTATTACTCTTTTGTTCTCACGGGCCCGCTCGCGTTACATGAGAACAAACGGTACAAGAACACTAAAGCGGGATACTGACGTACTTTTGGCTGTAAACCCACTGTGCGAGGAGTCGCTATGAACCCGGTCGATCATCCCCACGGCGGACGGACCTGCACGGTTAAATACCCGCGCACGCCCTGAGGTAAAACTACGAAATTCAAATAAACCCGACGCGTCTTAGATTATTTCCGTTTTAAAGCAAGACGATTTCGTTTTTAACTCTTAGCGACGCGTGGACCGGTTCGCACTGATAAAGATTTGTTTTATGAGTTTTAAAATAAATAAAATAAAAAAAACCCCCCTACTCTTCTGCTCGCCCTTTGTTTGAAAGCGCATATACTTATTTAAAAAAAGTTTCGTCTTTAAAGTTGGTGAAAAAAAAATTTTTGGGCGATCGTCCATAATTCCTAAAGTTTTTACAAATATGGATGTAAACATTTATTCAGGTAAACGGTGGCACTCGCGATTTGTGACTTCTTGAATGGTCGGTTTTAAATTCGGCGAATTTACATGGAACCGTCGAATCGCTCTTTATAAAGCTAAGCAACTAAAAAAGAAAAAGAAATTGAAAAAATAAATTTTTTATTTTTAGTTATTAATTTTTTTGAAATTCGAACAATTATTAAAAATTTACTGATCTCGCGGTTTTTTATACGGCGGCAAAACCCAAACCTTTAATGTGACCTTTGACGAATTTTTTTTCGACAAACCGGGGTTAAATAGATTGTCCATAAATCAGTTTCGCAAACGTTTCGAACTAAATCGTTTTTATTTGAAAAATAAAAATTTTTTAGAGCTAACTCTGGACGAAAGGAAAATTATCAACATGTATATTTCCAAAATCGTTAGTATCAATAACCCAATCTCCGAGCTCAACCGTTACGTGCTGATTCGATTGTATTTAATCAAATCCTACCGCGGCCGCTGCCACGCCTTAGGTAAACCCGCGCGCGGCCAACGTACTTGATCAAATGCGTGAAGCGCCAACCGTTGCAATATCGGCGTAAAGCACTTTATTTCAGAAGTTAAAAAATTCAATGTTATAGAAAAAAAAGTTGAATCTTTAAATAAGAAACAATTAAAAAAAAAAACTAGAATAAGAGCTCCGAAGATAAAAATGGTTTTTACTAAAAAAAGAAAAAATCTTTGGTTTTAATGCCTTTGCGCGCCAGCCGCTATAGCGTTATTTCGGCCCCGTGCCTTGTTTTAAGAATTTCTGCAAATTCATTTTTTCGTAGACTCCGCAAATAAAAAACAGCTCAATCGTGTTTTTATAAACTACTACTATCAACTGTACTTAACGAATTCGGTTATGTGGAAATACTTAAGTTTAATTTTTTTCCTCTTTAATTTTGAAGAAGTTTTAAAAAAAAAATTTCAACGATTTTATTTTTTTGAAAAAGTAAAACTTAAATCTAGTAAGATTCGCGTCTCGCATAACTTAATGTCAATAAGCCGCTTTTCGCGATTAAACAGAACTCGCTTTTCGGCTAGATCGCGTGTAGATTTTTGACGAATTAGATTTTCTAAATTTCTCCTCCATTCCACCTTATTCCGAAAGCCCACTTCGCCCCGTTTTACGAAAATTCAAGAAAAGATTAAATTTTTTAAAAACTACGTTTCTTTTCCCGCCACTTTTCCATTTATTTTTGAACGCAACTGGTTCTTTTTAACCGGTTTATTAATGCCGCCCGCTCACCTTTCTAAAAATGAGTTAATCTCTCGTTTTTTTAGAGGCTTAAAAATGGAAAAAAAAAAAAGAATTAAGCTCTCCGACGTCACGGGTTCGTCCAATTTTTCGAATTCAAAAATGAAAAAATTCTTTTTAAATAATTATTTTTATTTTCAAAAAACAGGAGCTCACGAATTCCTCTTTTTCAGGTTTTTTTTCATATTTCGTTTTAAAAATTTAACCTCTAAAATCGCGCGTTTTAGGAAACCTTATCTTTTTTTCTATAACAATGAGGCTTACAGGCTATCCGCTTTTCCTTTAAAAAAAATAACGTCAACCTTTAAAAACTTTTCAAAATTTTTTCGCCATTTTAAAAGAATTACCCTTTTCAGAAAATCGACAAAATCTAAATCTCTTTTTAAAAAAATAAACTTTTTTAAGCGCTATTACGGTTTTCGAGTAAACTACCGGAAGGTGCGATTTAAAAACTCCACCCGAAATCGTTTTTTCTCATTAAAAGCTATTTCGCCCAAAAAGAGCGGTAACGGCGCATTCCGCGGCAAAACAAATACTTTTTCGTTTAATGAGAGGTTTTTTTTCAACCTGTTCAAATTTGTGAGATTCGAAAAGCGAATATCAAAATACCGCTTAAAGCTTTTAAGATTCAAAATTCGTAGGAGGCCTAATTTGCGCGGGCGACCGAATTTAAGGCGAAAGATTAATAGACTTGTCTTTAAATCCGTAATCGAACTAGCGAATCGCTCGTTTTTCCCTCGAGGTATTTTTTTTTCCGAAATCGCTCGTTTTTTTTTTAAAGGCCCAATTGGGCAAAAACGCAAATTTCGCTTTACCAAGTTTAGTTATCTAAGGCCGCTTAAATTGGCTTTTTATATTCTTAGGAAAAACAATTTCAATTTTAACCTGTTTTACAATTTAAAAAAAAAATTCGCTGTTCGGGAGAAACTAGCCTACCGCCCCATCTTTAAATCAGTTTTTAAAAATCACCGCAATAGGAACAATCGTTTCAAATATCGTAAATTATCTTTACTTTTTTTTCTGAAATCGAATAACTACCGAAGTGGTAAAAAATTTATGCAAAACCTATTTGTTTTTAAAAAGTTTAACACTTTTAACCTTCGGTATGACGGGCCTTTTATTTTAAATTTTTGCTATAGATTGCCGAAAAATTTTTTGCTGTTAAAACTAAGACGAAAGAAAAAATTCTTTTTTAATAACGAATTTTTTAACACTCGTGTCCTCGCGGGGCTGGCGGAAAAAAAAGCTAATCAACGCCTTGTCGAAACTTTGGCGAGATCCCCCTTTTCATTGTTTTTCTCCAAACTTAAAAAATCCCGCAAAGCTTTGTTTTTAACGGCCCTTGCCGATTCTACTAAATGAAATCTCGCGAATCACGTTTACCCAGAAAATGCTATCCACTTTAACTTCAAACTGCCGACCCTTTTTACAAAACATAAATATTACCTCAAATCGAAAACAAGCGCTTTTCTGCTAATAACGGACTTTTTTCACATACGCTTACTTAAGGCGGACAGCTTGTTTCTTTTAAAAAAAACTATGCTATCGTTTTTGTACAAAAACGATTTGCAACGCTTCACGATGCGTCGGTACCTTAAAAATCGCTTTGTTTATTTTTCCCAAAACGCAAAAAATTTAGCTGATGTCCGATTTAGCTCGCCGTACGTTCTTTTAGAAAACCCGAACCTTGCGAGTTTTTTCTCGGATGCCGAGTTTACTGACTCATTTACGCAATTGCATACAATAAGATGAAAACGAGTCATGCGCAATATAGAGTATTCTTACAATTTAGTAAGTCCGGAAAATAATTTTTCAATTAAAAGAGTAAAATTTAAACCCGGCTACTCGACTTTATGACGAAACGCGCGAACAGCGTTTAAAACGTTATTAAACTTAAACTTTAGATATCAACGCAAACTGACGAGATACGTGGTAAAATTTTACAAGTATACTCGTTTTCAAATATTTTTATCTTTCGAAATGCAACTTTTGCGCGTTTTAATAAGAACTAAGCTGCTTCCCGATCCGAATTCGTCGAATCTTTTCCTCGCAAACGGCTTGGTCTTTATTAACGGGGTTTGTGCGCTCAACCCCCGCCTCCCAGTTTTTGCCGGGGATATCATCCAGCTAGCTATACATTTGAAATATTACATCGTGCATAGATGACTTCTAAATTGAAATATGCAAAAAAAAATTCGCTTTAAAACGAAGATCAAACGGAAACTTCTTCCTAAAAATTTTGAAGAGGACAAACAACGCTCGGTTGTTCTCCCTAAATGAGTTTTAGCCAATAAGTACTTGATTTTAGACATACCGCGATATTTGGAAGTCGACTATTTAACCCTTTCGGCCGTTTGCGTTTATTCGCCTTTCTCGTGAAACGATATCGACGTATATAGTTTTTTTGAGCACAGATTCGGTATAATTAATATGTACAACTGAAAATATATAAATTAATCGCCTCTGTTTTTTTCCCGGCTGCGTTTTTCAAGCTGTTGTAGCAAGACCGTCCATTAAACAATTCTCATAAACATCGCACGCGAACGCGGCACCAATTTAACAGTCGTAAGGGCGCTGGCGAACTTATCGTCGAAAACATTTTTAATTTATACCGTGCCGGCGTTATCTTCTTTACGAATTTCCTTAACGTTTTGAAATCGAATATTTTTAATTTTTGACAACCTTCTTTTTTGCAAAATTCGTATTCTGAAAGAAAGATAAAAAGTTTTATTTTAAATTTTGGCCCACAACACCCCGCCTCGCACGGCGTTTTGCGATTAGTAGTGCAATTAAACGGAGAATTGGTTGAACGCGCAGATCCACATGTTGGTTTTCTACACCGAGGTACGGAAAAACTTATGGAAAGTCGAAATTATTTAAAATCACTCCCCTATTTCGATAGACTGGATTACGTGTCTATGATGACCCAAGAGCACGCCTACTGTATCGCTATTGAGGCACTATTAAAAACAACGTCCTACACTTCGCTGTACGTTCAAATTCGAGTTCTGTTCGACGAACTAACTCGAATTTTAAATCACCTTTTAGCCATTTCTACGCACTCATTGGACGTTGGTAATATGGCGCCGCTATTTTGGGCATTTGAAGAGCGTGAGCGTATTATGGAATTTTACGAACGAGTATCCGGTGCGCGCATGCACGCGGCGTTTTATAGACCGAACGACGTCGATTGAACCGGACTAAATTATCAATTTTTTCTGGATGTTTCGATTTTTGCCCGAGATTGTTTCAAATCTCTTACAGAAATTTTTTCAGTTTTAGTAACAAACCGTATATGAAAATCACGTTTAGTCAATATCGGAAGTCTTAATGTGTCAGACGCGTACTCGTTCGGTGTTACTGGTCCGATCGTTCGTAGTGTAGGTATCAAAAAGGATATTCGGTTTTTAAAATCAGAAACGTACTCTTATTATTTTTTTCTAAATATGCAAGGTTACTTAGGAAAAAGAGGCGACAGCTACGACCGTTTCTTAATTCGAATACGCGAGATGTACGAAAGCGTTAATATCATTTTTCAGGTTTTAGTAAACATCACTAACGTTACAAATTCTAATTCCGACCTATTGGGCCAAAAAAAAAAAAAAATAAATTTTTTTGATTTCTTCGATTTTTTATATGGCTCGCAATTTAATAAGTTAAACCATAACACCAAGTACAACTCTATGGAAGTTTTAATAAATCATTTTAAACATTACAGCGAGGGGGTAAAAGTACCTCGCGGCTTTATTTACAAAGCGGTGGAGGCTCCTAAAGGCGAATTCGGCGTTTCGTTGGTTTCCGACGGAACTTCCGTTCCATATCGTTGTAAAATTCGAACTCCGGCTTACCACCATATGCAAGTTATGCCGCGTTTGGTTCAAGGTCATTTTTTTGCGGATTTGGTAACGGTTTTAGGGTCGCAAGATATTGTTTTTGGAGACGTCGACCGTTAAGAATGACTCGAGAGATGCAGTGAAGAATGATCGACAATTACCGCCGAAAACTTTTCTTAAAATACGAAATAAAACGTGTCTTAATGAACAGCATAAAGCAGAACCAGTACATACCCCGAACGTACCGCTATTTAGCCCTCTACTCACAATCCAGACTAATCCGAGCTTCCTCCTTTACCCAACACCAGAATCGGTGCGTGCAAACTGGTCGAATATGGAGTGTCAATAAATATACCTACTATTCTCGATTTTTTTTTCGTACGGAATCCTATAAAGGTAATTTCCCGGGGTTTAGAAGAGCGAGCTGGTAATAAAAGCAGCCGTTATGTGAGATTTAAAATTAATTTTTCTTGATTTTGTCTTAAACACTTATATTATAAGTGCAAATCTATCTTTTTATTTGTTTAACCTGCTCGACCCCACGCTACTCCAAGGCCTCGCGCTGTTTACATTAAAAAATTTTTACATTTTTCCGCAAAATTTAGCCTTTATTTTCGCCGTTAAATTCTCTTTAGCCATCGGATTTTTAATTTTAATCCGCGGCGGAGCCCCTCGTTATCGATACGACTACCTAACTAAATTAGGCTGACTTAAATTTTTAAGTTTAGTTATTCTTGTTTTTGCGTCGTCGATACTCTTCTTCTTTTTATTTTAATTAATTTAGTTTTTGAAACTCGATCTCGTCAAAAAATATCTTTTTCTCAAATTCGATAATAATCTGCCCTTTTATCGTTTTTTTTTATCTAATTTGTCCCGCTCCGCCTTGTTATACTATTTTTTTTCTTGAAAAATATCGAATTACGCTGAAACTGATTGATTTCTTTACAGCAGTAAGAAATTTATCTTTGTTGATCGTTTTTTGGATAAGTAATTACTAAATTTAATTATTGGAAACTAGCTTAATCGGTAAAGCATTAAATTTTGGGTTTAATGAGTATGGGTTCGAGTCCCATGTTTCCAACTATAGTCTATAATTATTCCTGATCGTACGTTTTAAATGCCATAAACTGAGCGTCTGCTCATAAAAAATTTTATGTCGAAATTCGGTATACGCGAAAAGCGTTTTTGTTCTTAAATGTTCTTAAGAAAGTTGGTTACGTCGGTAATTTTTACGTCTTCCGCAAAAATAACTTAATTCGAATTCGCGTAGTGCCCTCTTACTTTAAATCACAAGCAATAGCGACCAAACTGCGCATTCTGTCCTCCCCCGCGCAGTCCTATCCGGTTTCTTTAAGAAGCTTGTATTTGTTAAAAAAACGATCCGGCTGCGCGGTTTACCTGTTTTCGACGTCCCGCGGCGTTATTACCCTAAACGAGGCGTTAAAATTTAAAGTTAGCGGCCATATGCTGGGCTATTTTTTACTTTAAGACGTGATTTGAAACTCGCACGAGTTGCGGCCGTAACCGCCGCACCGCGCGTGGACGAAAAATGGAGATGCGGCAGTGAACAATAGTACGCGCTCTTTTCGATTTAAAAACCACTTTAAAAATTTAAATTTTTACTCCATGCCGAATTCTATCTTGTTTATTGTTAGAAAAAGATTAAATTTTATTTTTTTCTTCTTAACAATTGTTATTTTTTTATTTTTTTCGTTTTTTTAAGTTTAGGTAATTTTATTTTAGAAAAGGCAGTCATCGAATTTGGAAGATTTTTTCATAAACTGGGTTAGTAAATTACGTATTCGGTAAAAAGTGTATAGATGCGAAACTTTTATTATAGAATTAAAGACAAAATGCATCTCTGAGCGCAGTGCGCGTCTCCTGTAAAAAATCTTTTTTATGTAAAAAAGATATTAAATTATTTTTTTATTTTTACACAAAATTTTTCTCGAGTTCGCAAATCTCGAATTAAAATCTTTCAAAAATTCGGTAAAACGCGTACCCGCGTAGTTTACTTTCAAAATTATGATTTTAAAAGATTTAATTTTTTGTGAATTATCGCGCTTGCGGTACGCAACAATTTTTTAATACTTTTTTATTATAATTTTATTAAAAACTCACCCACCCACTTATTTTTAAATTTGCTAAGTGTCGGCGGAATTCTAAAGCGTACAGCGAGACATTTGCTCGAAGTTTTCAAACAAACTTTCGGCGAAGGCTTTTTATACATCCGGGGTTTACTAATAATTTTTTTTGTTGACGCCTGCTTAACGGACGACGAGCCGTTATGAGAACCTATCGAATGAAGTTTATTTCAAACATGATTATTTTTTATTTTTACATTTGCCTGAATTGCTGAAAATTTAATAACAAGCCGATACGGTAGCTTTACCGGACGCGATAAAAGGGTATGATTGGCCTGGTACAAATCTTTCTGACTCATCGAACTAATGTACATCCTGTCGTACGGATCCGCATCAATGTTCGTAATCGTACCGTTTTACTACGAATTAACGTACAGCCTACCTTTCGTATATTCGTGATGAAACTGATACACTAAAGTTTTTTTTTTTAAATTCATCAGCCTGTACACCATCGTCCTCTTAATTGCCTACTTATTGCAAATCAACCTCCGCTGATTTAACTGAAAAAAAATATTTTTTTTCATTATAGCGATTAATGTCTTTATAGCCTATTTGCTGTATACTCATTTTATAATGGTTTTTTTTGCTTATTTTACCGACCCCCTTTGATATCAAAAGACTCGTTTTATCGATTATATTCAACTAAGCCACGAACCCTTGAAATGGGGTTGAGGTCCGGCTAAACGCGATCACTTTACCTACCACAAAGTGAGCACGGTTTTTTGGTTTAAAAATGACGCGCCGTTTGCGGGGGCTTTTTTGATGTTTCACTTGTTTCTTTTTTTATGTCTTTTTTTTTTGTACATTTATTGAGTTGTCCTATTACGTAGAGTTTACACTACTAAAGAGGTTACATACACGTTCACCGTGTACTGCGTTTCGTCGCTAAAACAATTTTTCCTCTTTTTCCTGCTTCTTTTTGTTTTAGTTTTTATTAGTTTCATTGTTTGTTATTGACGGTTTCCCGTTGAGTTTATATGGGTGTCGAATTCCCATTCTTGACTTCTTCATTTCTTCCAAGTCTGAAAAGACTATTGATTTTTTTTAATCGCGCTTCTGCCTTAACTTCGATTACAAATCTTCGCGAAAACGATCGCCCTATTTAAAATTTTGTTAGTTATGTTATTTATTAAAGCTTCAAAAGTTTTGTCCCTAAGTTTTGTTTTTATGCCTTTAATGGGTTGCGCCGTCGCTACTGGTTTAATTTTTGCCTCGTTGATCAAAGGTATCTCATACGCTCCGGATTTAGAAGAAGTTTTATTCAATTACACTACTTTAGGTTTCGCTTTTGTAGAAAGTTTCGCTTTCTTGCTATTCTTCGTCGCCGGTACCGTTATGTTTATGTAATTTTAAACAACGTTAAATACGCGGCCAGTTCTTCTTGTAGTGTTTTCCGCGGTTGCTTCGCTTACACTTGAAATCTGACGCGTAACTAGTGCGGAGACCAACAATGTATATTCCAACCGCGTTAGCTCGTCTACTTCCTTGTTATGACCCCCGCAGCTCTTTCAACATATTGACATATCGGAAACTTAAGCAATCCCAGTATCAACCGTTGAGGTTTAAATTTGTTTTGATACAATTTTTGATTTACGGACAAAAATCAACAAAAAACGATTCATTTAGATTATATAATTAACAAACTAGTTTATTTGTATATTTTTTACGGACTATTTTTAAAAAAAGCTATTTTTTCAAATCATTATTGGTATCGGTCGCATTCGCACAACGAGTTTATCTTAAATTTTCGAGTTAACCACAATACGAATTATTTTCGAACGATCGAGTTTAAAAACCGTCTCCTAAATGACGTAGCTTACTTTAAAATTCGTAATCGACGAAAACATATTTATATTTCAAAGTTGTGAATTTTGAAATATCAAAAATGACTTTTAATTAATTTTTACTGTTTTCAACCTGTTAAGGTCAAATGACATAAGCGCGCAAAAAATCGCCGCGATCGGAGTCTTATTTCTACGAATCCCAAGTACTCTAATATTGGCAAAAATATGCACAAAACTTTAGTAAAAAATAAATTTTTCCTTTTTTTTTTCACTAACTTCCTTATCGCAGACTCGAGCTATTACTTATTTTAGGAAAGCATGGCGGCGGGCGAATTTAATAATTTATGAGATTTTAATGTTACAATTTTTTAGTTTTTTTGGAATTTTTAAATTTGCCAAAAACTACTTTTGTTTAATCAAATTGAGCCCGGATTTATGTCTCTTTCTAGATTAGTTTACGATAAGGATTCAAAATCCTATCTGGATAAACCCATACCAACCTGGTTTATGGACAACCCCCTCGTTCATTCGTTTATTAACTTTTACTTTAGCGATACGTTTTTTGAAACGACGGAACAGGCTACCCCTGCAACCTTTTTTAACTCGACTCTAGCGCGTTTGGACCGAGTCGTTTTGTCGTACCCCGAATTGTCGATCCCAGAGATATCGACTCTTCATTGAGATGAGGAGCTGCCGTTTGAGAATTTTGTTTATTTGAAAAAATCATCTTTTATTTCATTTTTTATCAATAACATGGTAGACATCCCGATCTGCTTTAAAAAAAGCCCCTCTCTTCGCTACCGCAGCTTCGAACTGCCTATTTTAAAATTTTCTAATTTCCTAATGCAAAAGGGTAAGCGGGAGAAAATCGTCCGCGCCCTGTTCTTTGCCGCCAACTCCATGTTCACTAAATTTAAGCTTAGTTCGCGTTCAGACGACTTGCTCTTTTCTAACTGATTGCAGTATTACGCCGTTTTTAATTATTTCTTTATTTTCGAAAATCCGGTCGAGGGCCTTTTTCAATTTCCAAAAATCGAAACAACGGAAAAAGTCGAAGACGCCGATTCCGCTGATTATGATAACGACGAAAATACCGACCCGCGCGAGGAGACTGAAGTTGAAATGTATGACTACGACCGCGAAATCCACATTTCTAATTTTAATCCGAGTTTGTCGGGCGTCGATTTGCTTTGAAACGCCTACGTTTTCGAGGACTACAAAATCGTTAACAACACTTATTTTTTGAAAACCTATTTGTTGAGTCATTTAAATAAAACCTTACCCGTTTTTCTCTATTATATCTGCAGCGTCGACAAAAATGTAAAAAAATATTCTCGAGGGAAGTCCGGTAAATACGCGTTTATTTGAAAATACGTCCCGCCCTATAAGAGACTAAAGGCGGCTACGAAACTAATCGCGCGCGAGGTAAAATTTAGCCCTTTTAGAAGACTATCCGACAGAATTTCATGCACTTTAAACGATATCGCCCTAAACCCCACGTCTTCGTTTGTTTGACGAGCCAAGGTTTTTTCGCATAATTACGTTTTTAAAAATTATCGTAAAACTCTCATGTCTACTTTACGAACAAGTTCGTAAACTTAGAATTATGCTCTTATGAAGTGGTATGGCCGTTATGTGTTCTCTTATGAAAAACGAAAAAGTCGCTTAAACTGAAGAAGTTTTTATCGCGCTCGTAACCTCTCCCAAGTTAAATACTCAACTTACGGAAATCACGGGTACATCGTATCAATTTTTTTCCCCTTTCCTTGAAAAACCGTCCTATTGCAACAAAACAGCCCGTTTTGGGTTTGATACGCTTACGGCCTTACTTATTTTTTCTTTTTACCAATTCCCAAAATTTTTGTCCAACAAAGCTACGACCCTTGCGCAAACGTCCTAACTCTGCGATCCTTTTTTAAAAATAATTTTTATAGCTTATTTTGGCGACATATAAAATTAGTTTTTTTTCAAATGTCGAAAATTTTTTTATTAAAATTAAAGTTTAAAGGAAAAGGTTACTACATTTATAGAAACGCTAGACGAACCGTCGCCACCCAACTAGGTTATTCGCACATTAACGTCGTTTATTCGTTTTTTTTAAACGTGAAATTTCAAAGTAAAACATCGATTATGCTGTTTGGTATCAATAAATTTAATTTAGCTAAATGGGGTCGAACGTTTTACTCCTTGCGCCCCATAAATATTTTTACTAGTAAAGGTATTCGTTTCAACAAACAAATTATTTATAAGAAAACCGGAAAAATAAGCTCTTACCGATAATGTTTTTCTTTGCGTTTAAGCATTGTCTCCATTTTTTTTCTTAAAGAAAATTTGATTGATCGTTAAAATGATTTTTAGTTACACGGCTCTCCAAGTAAGAATTTTTTTTTTTTTTTTTT
>Ga0075154_10001529_pt1 | contig 16403 bp, 10 predicted proteins | sample JI71714BDNA_FD_70965 | JGI IMG/M metagenome (GOLD analysis project Ga0075154, IMG submission 70965) | Wastewater effluent complex algal communities from Wisconsin, to seasonally profile nutrient transformation and Carbon sequestration -... | ecosystem: Engineered > WWTP > Effluent > Algae... | reverse complement strand
CTCCTTGCCCTGCATGTCCTTCTCGCCCGGCTTGCGCGCGGTCTTGCTGATCACGAACACCGCATTGCCGTACGGGTTGAAGCTCACCGCGGTTTGCGGAATCACCAGCACATCGCGCTCGCCGCCCAAGGCGAAGCCGACCTTGGCGAAGCTGCCGGGACGCAGCGCGCCGTCCGGATTCGCGAAGGTCGCCTGCGCCTTGAAGTTGCGCGTGCTCGGATCGACCAGCGGTTCCACCGCGGTGACCCGGCCCTCGAACATCTGGCCGGGCAGTGCATCCACGCTGGCACGCACCGCGGTGCCTTCGATCATCTTGCCGATCTGCTGCTCCGGCAGGCTGAAGTCCAGGTAGATCGGATCCAGCTGCTGCAGGCTGACCATCGCCGCGCCCGGCGCCACGTACTGGCCCAGGTTGACCTTGCGCAGGCCCAGCACGCCGGAGAACGGCGCGCGGATGGTCTTCTGCGCGATCAGCGCGCGCTGCGCCTCGACCTGCGCGCGTGCGCTCGCTGCCGCGGCGACGCGCTGCTGCACGTCGTCCAGCGAGACCAGCTTGTCCTTGCCCAGCTTCTGCCAGCGCTCGGCCTGCACGTTGGCCAGCTTGGCGGAGGTTTCCAGCGCGTTGAGCGTGGCTTCCTCGTTGGCGGTGTTCAGGCGGAACAGCACGGTGCCGGCGGAGACGCGCTGTCCCGGTTCGAACTCGATCGCGCGGATCACGCCACCCGCCTCGGTGGTGATGTCGGTGCCGTTGATCGCGACGAAGGTGCCCACCGCCTCGCCGTTGTCGGTCCAGCGCTGGGTCTTGGCGACGTAGGAACTCACCGCCACTGCCGGCTGCGGCATGTTGTCGAAGAAGTTGTTGGTCTGCTTGGCGAAGAACGCCTTGATCGCGAACACGCCGCCGAACACCACGGCGACGCCGACCAGCATCAGGACCCAGCGAAGGGTGGTGTTGGGCTTGCGCTTGGCGGCGGCTTTCGACATGGGGAGGCCTCGGATCTTGGCGATATTGAACTGTTCAGTGCAATATTGTGCCCGTGAATGCGATCAGGACGCAATCGTGACTGACGGCACGGTTGTACCTGCACGTGCATCAGCGACGCGTGGCGGCCGCGCATTTCGACATCGATCGGCCGATTAAAGTACGCACGCAAACGGGGACAGGAGCAACACGATGGGGACACAGTGGTGTCGCACATGGCGAGACGCGGGCAACCGGTGGGCGCTGCTCATCGCGCTGGCCGGCATGGCCGTGATATCGAACGTCGCTACCGCCGCGCCGCCCGCACACCCTGATCCGGACTGCGTGGGCGTGGTGCTGGGCGGAGGCGGTGCGCGCGGCATCGCCCATATCGGCGTGCTGAAAGTGCTGGAGCGCGAGCGCATCCCGGTCTGCGCAGTCACCGGCACCAGCATGGGCGCCATCGTTGGCGGCCTTTACGCCACCGGCTACGACGCGGAGGAGCTGGAGAAGATCGTCGGCGCCATCGACTGGGCTGACATGTTCGTCGACGACCCGCCGCGGCAGGAACTGCCGATGGAGCGCAAGGACGAGGATTTCCGCCATCTGCTCGACCTCGAGATCGGCTACAAGGACGGGCGCCTGGGCTTCCCGGTCGGCTTGGTGCGCGGGCAGAAGCTCATGCTGCTGTTGCGCCGCCTGACCCTGTCGACCTGGCGTTCGGAGGATTTCGACGCGCTGCCGATTCCGTTCCGCGCGGTCTCCGCCGACATCGTCACCGGCAGGAAAGTGGTCTTCGATGACGGCGACCTGGCCCTGGCGATCCGCGCCAGCATGTCGGTGCCGGGTGCGTTCGCGCCGGTCAAGGTCGGCGACCAGTTGCTGGTCGATGGCGGCATGGCCGAGAACGTGCCGATCGACGAGATGCGCGCGATGGGCGTGTCGCGGATGATCGTGGTCGACGTCGGCTCGAAGCTGCTCGGCGAGAAGGACCTGACCAATCCCGCGGTCATCCTCGACCAGATGATCACCGCGCTGATGACCGAGAAGACCGAGCGCAGCCTGGCCACGCTCGGTGCCGGCGACGTGCTGGTCCGCCCCGAGCTGGGCGACATCACGTCCGGCCAGTTCAATCGCACGGCGGAGGCCGTGGCGGTCGGCGAACGCGCCGCCGAGGCGATGCTGCCGCAGCTGCGTCGTCATGCGGTATCGGCGGAACGCTACGCCGCCCTGCGCGCGCGCCAGCATCGCCGCGACTTCGATCCCGGCCTTGTCGCCTTCCTCGACGTGGAGCCCGGGCATACGCCCTCGGCGACGCGGCACGTGGCCTGGGCCACCGAAGGGCTGGCCGGCAAGCCCTTCGACGTGGACAAGGTGGAACACGCCGTCGGCCGCGCCTATGGCGATGGCCGCTTCGAGCAGATCGGCTACCGCGTGGTCGAACGGGACGGACAGGCCGGCCTGGAAGTCATCCCCACGCAGAAGCCGTGGACGGCGTTCGGCCGCATCGGCCTGCAACTGGACGACAACTTCAACGGCCGCAACAACTACCTGCTGTCGGCGGAACTCACCTTCAACGATGCCAACCGCAGCGGCGGCAAGTGGCGCAACCTGCTGCAGCTCGGGCGGGTGACCGGGTTGCGCTCGGAATTCGTGCAGCCGTTCGGCCGGGCCGGCGCGTTCTACCTGAAGCCTTCGCTGGAGATCCGCGCTGATTCTCTGCCACTGTCGGTGGATGGCGAGCAGGTGGCGGAGTACCGGCTGGTGCGCCGCGGGCTGGACATCGAGGCGGGCTATTCGCCATCGCCAGAATGGCGGATCGGGATAGCGGCAATCGGCGGCCGGGATCGTGCGCGACGCATCGTGGGTGACTCCAGCACCTTCGCCGGTGGATCCGAAACCTTCGCCGGCGTGCGCGTCAACGCGACCTGGGATTCACTGGACAGCGTCAGCTTCCCCACCAAGGGCCTGCGCGCCACTGCCGAACTCGTATCCCTGCATCCGTGGGGCACCACCATTCTGGATGGCGAGGTCGCGCGGGCATCGCTGGACTGGGCCTATTCCCGCGATCGCTACCACCTGCTGCTGGGCATGCGCCTGGCCAGCGCGCTGCAGGATGACGGCTTCTTCCAGGCGCAGACCTTCCTGGGCGGCTTCCTCAACCTCTCGGGCTTCGGCGAACGCTCGCTGGTGGGGAACCAGGCGGCGCTGGCACGCGCCGTGGTCTATCGCCGCGTGGGCGACACCACGCGCATCTTCGCCATGCCGATGTTCGTCGGCGGCAGCCTGGAGGCCGGCAACGCCTGGGATCGCCGCGACGACGTGGATTTCGGTTCGCTGCTGGTCGGCGGCAGCCTGTTCACCGGCTTCGACACCCCGCTGGGCCCGATCTTCCTGGGCTATGGACGCAACCAGGCCGGTGCCGATTCCTGGTACCTCACCTTCGGCTCGCTGCTGCGGCAGGAGCCGAAGTGATCCCCCTCGGCAGGCATCCGCCGAGGCAATAAAAAACCCGGCAGACGGGCTGCCGGGTGGGGGGTCGCAGGGCCCGAGGGAGGGAGCGTGCCCTGCGATGTCGCGCGTGATGCGATTACTTCTTCGAAGCGGCCTTGGTGACCTTCTCGACTTCGGCGGTCGCCTGCGCGGTGGCCTTCTCGAACTGGCCCTTGGCCAGCGCGCCGATGGCTTCGTTGGTCTTCACGGTGTTGGCGAACACTTCCTGCGCGGTGCCCAGGCTGCGCTCGGTGGCGGTGCGGGCGATCTGGACGCCCTTCGGCATCACCGACTTGAAGCCCTCGACGTCACGGACTTCGATGAGCTCGTTCCAGAACGCGAAGGCGGCGCTGGTGTTCTCTTCGAACGCAGCCATCTGCAGGCCGAACGCCTTCTGGGCGTTGTCGATGGCGAGGCGGTTGGCGTTGGCGGCAACGTCGGCGAACTGGCTGGTCGCCTTGGTGAACTGGTCGTTGAACTGATACATGGCGGATTCCTGGCTGGTCACGCCGGCAGGGATTGCCGGTTTGTGCGGTGCACCATATCGCCGATCATGTTGCGGTGCAACATCAGCCCGACGAACGGCAGCTCGTCGTTCAGGATCGAGCCAATCGCCCGCTGCCCATGTGTCAGCCCGTACCGCCGCGGCGATTACCCCACAAGGCGGGCCGCCCCGGCGTCGCGCCGGCGTCATCGACCGGATGCGGCACGGCGTCGAGGCCCGCTACCGCGCGCGCGAACGGGGCGAGGTGGCTGAGCGCACGCGCATACACGCTGCGCTTGAAGGTCACCACGTGCGCCATCGGGTACCAGAAATCGACCCAGCGCCAGCTGTCGAATTCCGGTTTGTCGGTCAGGTCCAGCTTCAGGTCGTCGTCCCTGCCGCGGAACCGGAGCAGGAACCACACCTGTTTCTGGCCGATGCAGACCAGCCGATCCTGCCGGCGCACCGCCCGCGCCGGCAACCGGTAGCGCAGCCAGCCGGGCGTGACCCCGAGTACGTCGACGTGTTCCGGCAGCAGGCCGGTTTCCTCGCGCAGTTCGCGATACATCGCCTCGAGCGGGGTCTCGTCGGTATTCATCCCGCCCTGCGGGAATTGCCAGCCGTCCCGGTGCACGCGACGTGCCCAGAACAGCCGTCCATCCTCGTGCATCAGCACGATGCCCACGTTGGGGCGAAACCCGTCCGGATCGATCACGATGCGGACTCCCGAAATGCCGGGGCAATGCCCTGATGCTTGGACTCTGCCAGCGTGGCAGGCGGGGGGCAAGCCATCCGGTCAGGATTGACGGGACCGGGCCCGGCATGAATAATTCCGGGTTCTGCGCCGGCTATGTAGCTCAGCCGGTTAGAGCACAGCACTCATAATGCTGGGGTCGGTGGTTCGAGTCCACCCATAGCCACCATAAACCAGTCCGCGCAGAGCCAAGAAAGTCCAAAAACCCCTGCGAAATCAGGGGTTTTTCTTTGCCCGACGTCCGGCTGCGTCCAAGGCAGGCCACTGGAATACCGTCAGCTTTGACGGTAACGTTGACGGTAAGGGCGGTCGCCCAATTCCAGTTACCGTCAGAGAGGGTTCGGCATGGCGCTTAGCGATGTTGCCATCCGCAAGGCAAAGCCCTGCGCAAAGCCCGCGAAGATGGCGGACGGAGGAGGGTTGTATCTGCTCCTGCGGCCGGATGGCGCCAAATGGTGGAGGCTCGACTACCGTCGGCCGATCACCGGGAAGCGGAATACGCTTAGCTTGGGGACCTACCCCGACACGGGGCTGGCTGACGCCAGGGCGCGGCGTGACGCAGCCCGCAAGCAGATCGCGGCGGGCATTGACCCAGGCGAGAACCGGAAGGCGGAGAAGGCCGCAGGCCTGGAACGGGCGGCCAACAGCTTCGAAGTGCTAGCCAGAGAATGGCTTGCGGTTCGCAAGCCGGGCTGGACAGACAAGAACTTCGAGAAGGAGCAGGGCAGGCTGGAAAATCACGCCTTCCCATTCATCGGAGGGAGGCCGGTGGCGTCATTGGGGGTCGCCGACATCCGCCCCCTCATCGAGCGCCTGTCCAAGGCCGGCCATCTGGAGCAGGCACATCGACTCCGGTTTCAATTGAGTCGTGTGTTTAAGTTCGCGGTTGCGACTGCCAGAGCCGAGCGTGACCCGGCAGCGGATCTGAGCGAGGCACTGCCGTCCCGGCGCGACATGGTGAAGCAGAGGTATCCGACGATCACGGATCCAAAGCGGGTCGGTGACCTGCTGCGGGCGATCGACGGGTTCGGCGGTACTTTTCCGGTCGCCTGCGCTCTGAAGCTTGCCCCTCTCTGGTTCTGCCGCCCTGGTGAGATCCGTATGGCCGAGTGGGCGCAGTTCGACCTTGACGGTGAGAACCCGGCTTACATGGTGCCCCCGGCTATTCGGAAGTTACGCAAGAGAGAGAAGGAGGATCCCGACACATCGCCGCACGTGATTCCTCTGTCTACCCAAGCCATCGCCATCTTGCGAGAGCTTCATGTACTGACCGGGCGTGACCGCTTCCTGTTTCCCGGAGCACGTGACCAGAAGCGACACATGAGTGATGGTGCCATCAATGCGGCGTTGGCGCGCATCGGCTTCAAGGACGAAATGGTCGGGCACGGCTTCCGTCACATGGCATCGACTCGGCTGCGTGAGTTGGGCTGGCCGCGCGAAGCAGTCGAGGCCCAGTTGTCCCACAAGGTCGGAGGCACGGAGGGCGTATACAACATGGCCGAATACCTGCCCAAGCGTCGAGAAATGATGCAGGCATGGGCGGACTACCTGGATGGTTTGAAGAGTAGCTGTCACAGCTAACTTGCGAGATCAGCCAAAGTCTCAAAAGGCCCAAAGCGGACTCAGGAGGCAGAGCACCGTGCCGGCGCGTTATGAGCACGGTCTAGCGATAGCCATTGGTGATCGGGTATCGCCGCTCTCGACCGAACGCGCGTCGCGACACCTTCGGCCCCGGCGCAGCCTGATGGCGCTTCCATTCACTGAGACGTACGAGTTCCAGCACGAGGTCTATGGTCTCTGGCGCGAAACCCGCCGCGATGATCTCGTCCCGCGACTGTTCCTGGTCGATGTAGCGAAACAGGACGGCATCGAGGACATCGTAGGCCGGTAATGTGTCCTGATCCTTTTGGTCGGCCCGCAACTCCGCCGAGGGCGGACGATTGATCACGCCCCATGGAATGACGGGTGCGCCAGCCACAGCGTTACGCCAGCGGGCGAGGGCATAGACCTCGGTCTTGTAGAGGTCCTTGATCGGCGCGTAGCCACCGCACATGTCGCCGTAGATCGTGGTGTAGCCGACGGCGTACTCGCTCTTGTTGCCAGTGGTCAGCAATAACCCCCCGAACTTGTTCGACAAGGCCATCAGCAGCGCGCCGCGGGTGCGCGATTGCAGATTCTCCTCGGTCGCATCGACGGGCATCTGCGCGAACAAGGGTGCCAAGGCGTCCAAAAAACCTCGGAACGGCTCCTCGATCGACAGCGTCACCAGGTGCACCTCCAATTGCCGGCACTGCTCCTCAGCCAGGTCATTCGACAGGGCGGCGGTGTAACGCGACGGTAGTCGCACGGCGGTGACGCGATCGGCGCCGAACGCATCCACCGCCACCGCGAGTACCACTGCGGAATCGAGACCGCCCGACAGGCCGACCCAGACACGATCAAAGCCGTTCTTGCGGCAGTAGTCGCGCGTGCCCAGCACCACGGCGCGCCACGCGAGTCCATCGCGGCTTTCATCGCCCTCCACCGGCCATGACACCGGCTGCAGGCGACGCGCCGACGCGTCAAAGTCCGCAAGTAACCAATGAGGCTCGAAGGCGACCGCTGCCGGGTGCACGTGTCCGTCGCTGTCGGCCAATAGCGAGGCACCGTCGAACACGATGTCGTCCTGACCGCCTACGACATTGACGTATGCAATCGCGACGCCGGTGTCACGTGTGCGCTCGGCGAGCAGCGCATCGCGTTCGGCGTGTTTGTCGCGTTCGAACGGTGATGCATTGGGCACAAGCACCAGCCGCGCGCCAGCCGCAGCGGTTTCGACGAGCGGCTCCAGCCCCCAGAGGTCCTGGCAGATCAACAATCCGACCGGCACGCCTTTCACGTCGAACACGCACGCGCCACCGTCCGGATCGATGGCGAAGTAGCGGCGTTCGTCGAAGACGGCGTAGTTGGGCAGGTCGCGCTTGCGGTAGGTAGCCGCGACGGCACCGTCGCGCAAAACGCTGGTCGCGTTATAGACCACGGCGCCGGCCGCTTCCGGCCAGCCCACAACGGCGACGATGCCGCGGGTGGTCGCGGCGATACGTCTGATGGCGGCCTCGCACTCAGCCAGGAAACTCGGTCGCAGCAGTAGATCCTCGGGGGGATAGCCGCTGACTGCCAATTCGGGGAACAGCACCAGATCGGCGCCATGCATGTCGCGAGCTTCGGAGATGAACGCAATGATGCGTTCGGTATTCCCGATCAGGTCTCCAACAGGGAAATCGAATTGTGCCAAGGCCAGCCGAAGCGTCGATGTCATGGCTCGATCGCAGCGGGTTGCCGCAAGGTTTCCAGAATCGTGCAGGTGCCGCGCTCGTCGCCATGGCAGGCGCCGATGGTCCGTGCCAGTTCACTGGCCATGCGTTGCAGGTCCGCGAGCCGAGCCTGGATGTCGCCCAGGTGCTTGCGCGCCAGTTGATCAACCTCCCCGCAAGACAGGTCGGGGTCCTGCGCCAGGCGCAGCAGGCTGCGGATTTCTTCCAAGCTGAAGCCAAGGTCGCGGCCGCGGGTGATAAAGCGCAGCCGCTCGACATCGGCATGCTCGTACGAGCGATATCCACTGCCGGAGCGCTCCGGGCAGGGCATCAGCCCGATACGCTCGTAATAGCGGATGGTTTCCAGATGGCAGCCGCTGGCGGTTGCCGCCTTACTGATTTTCATTCGCATCTCGCTTGACTCTGTAGCTACTACGGACTTTATTCTGGGGCTCCTTCGGATTCCATGCCAAGCGCCCTGTGCGCAGGCTCAACGGGCGGTTCTGTGCGGTCAAAAATTCAAGTTTGGAAGCAGTGGGTTGTCCTCGCAGGGCTGATTTGCGCCGGCCTCGGTTCTGCCTGGGCTGCCGATCCGCAGGCAGAGGCCCGCCAAGCCTGGCAGCTGCTTGAGTACATCGCGGTCGACTACGTCGGCGCTGTGCGCGATGGGCAGGTGGTGGCGGCGGGCGAGTACGCCGAGATGCAGGAGTTCTCCCGCACTGTGCGCAGCAAGTTGGAAGCGTTGCCCGCACAGCCACAGCAATCGACCCTGCTCGCCGCCGCTGATCGATTGGACGCGCAAATTGCACGCCGTGAACCACCCGAGACGGTAGCCAGGACCGCGCATGCCCTCGCCAACGAACTGATTATCGCTTACCGAATCGAGACCACGCCCAAGACGCCGCCCAACGTGGCGTCTGCCGCACCGCTATATGTCCAGCAGTGCGCGGCATGCCATGGCCCCACAGGGCATGGCGATGGACCGGCGGCAGCTAGCCTCGATCCGAGGCCGATCGCATTTGCCGATGCGCAGCGTGCAGCTCAACGCAGTCCGCTCGCGCTGTACCAGGTGATTTCGCAAGGGCTGCCGGGAACGGCCATGACCAGCTTCGCCCATCTGTCGGAAGCCGACCGTTGGGCTCTGGCGTTCTATGTCGGCGGGATCGCGTACGGACCGGAGCAACAGGCAAAGGGTGAAACATTGTGGCGCGATGACCCGAAGCTACATGCCGCCGTCCCGTCGCTAGAAGCGTTGTCGCGCTCAAGCGAAGCCGATCTGGTACAGGTGATGCAGGCCGCCGAGGCGAAAGCCATCACCGCGTATCTGCGTGCTCAACCTGATGCCGTGTCATCCAAGGAAAAAGCGCTTGCCGGCTCATTCCTGATCGCGCGCCAACGCCTTGACGAGGCGCTGGAGGCCTCTGGCACCGGCGACAGTGCGCAAGCCAAAGCCCTGGCCCTGTCGGCGTACCTGGACGGCGTCGAGCCGGTCGAGCCAACGTTGGCCGCCCGGGATCGCCCGCTGATGCGCGAGATCGAAACCGCGATGGGCCAATTCCGCGCTCAGGTCGGGCGAGGCGCATCGGATGCGGATCTGACCGCGCAAGCTGCGCAGATCACGACCCTGTTCGATCGCGCGGAGTTGGTATTACAGGACAGTCATACCGATACCACGACCGCCTTCCTCGGCAGTTTCACCATCCTGCTGCGCGAGGGCCTGGAGGCCCTGCTGATCGTGATAGGCATGATCGCCTTCTTGCGTAAGGCCGAGCGCCCCGAGGTATTGCGGTATGTGCACGCTGGCTGGATCGGCGCGTTGCTGGCAGGAGGCGTCACTTGGGCGGTGGCTACCTATCTCGTCGGTGTCAGTGGCGCCAATCGCGAAGTGACCGAAGGGCTGTCATCGCTGTTCGCAGCCATCGTCCTGCTGAGCGTGGGCATCTGGATGCACCAGAAAAGCCTGGCCGGCCGCTGGCAGCAGTACTTGCACGCCAAGATGTCGGCCGCGTTGACACGCCGCTCGGCGATCTTCCTGTTCTCGCTCGCCTTCATCGCGGTCTATCGCGAGGTGTTCGAGACGATCCTGTTCTTCATCGCCATGTGGAGCGAGCGCAATGGCGGCGCGATCGTGGCCGGTTTGGTTGCGGGCAGTGCTGCGCTGGCCGCGGTGGCGTACTGGCTGCTGCGCGTGAGCAAGCGACTTCCCATTGGTCAGTTCTTCTCAATCAGTTCAATCCTGATCGCGGTGCTCGCCGTGGTGCTGGTAGGCAAGGGGATGGCGGCTTTGCAGGAGGCGGGCTGGGTAGCCCAGGGGTTGATCGCGGCTCCGCGCATCGACTGGCTCGGTGTCTACCCGTCATGGCAGTCCTTGACGGCCCAGTTGATAGTGGCGGTGATCGCCTCGGTGGGCTTCCTGATCAATACGCGTTGCTCGCGCGCCCTCGTGCGCGCGGCCAAGTGAGGCCATCACGATGAGCGGCGGCTGCCACGCAACGGCGACTCAATTGAGCAAAAACATCAAGCAGGCGCGACGGCCCGGTCTCAGTTCAATGAAATTTCATAACGTCACGACCGTCCTGTATCGTTGACGGTCATGGCCTTCCGACCCGACAGCACCCTGTTGCTTGCCCGCCTGCGCGCCTCGACGCGTCTGGCGATGCTGGTGCTGCTGGTTTTCGCCTTGAAGGTCAGTACGGCGGCGGCGTGTGTGAAGCATGATTTCGCCGACCTGGGATTGGGTACCGGCAACACGCATCAGGCCGTCGCGCAAGCAACCGATACGGACCCGGGTGATGCGTCCAAAACCGTGCTGACGCATGCCGGAACGTGCAGCCACTGCGGTTGCCACCATGCCTCGGCGCTGCCGACGAGCACCCTCCTTGCCTTTGCTGTGTGCCCGCGTGAAGGTCTGGCCTACCGATCCGGCACCCCGCCCAGTGCCGCGCCGCGCCAGGACTTGAGGCCACCGATCGCCTGAGTGACTGCCTTCGACCTCGGCAATGACGCCGAGGGAATGTCGTCGACTTAGAGGATTGCTCATGTACCTTGTTCGTTTACCGCGACGGCGTCTTGCCGTGCGGTTGGCTGGCGCCATTGCGCTGGCCTTGACCCTATCGCCGATGGTCATCGCGGCCGAAACGCCATCGACTCTTGCACCTGCCGCCGTACGCGACGCCCTGCGCGCCGCTTGGCAGCGTCACCCCGCTTACCGTGCTACCGAAGCCCAGTTGGCGGCCGCCCGGGCCCGCCTCGATGCCGCAGGCCAGCCGCTATACAACCCCGAAGTCGAACTTGCGTCCGACGACGAAGGCCCCGACCGCACCACGACGGCGGGGCTCAGTCTTACCCTTGATCTGAGCGGCAAACGCCGCGTGCGCCGGGATGCGGCATCCGCCCGCGTGGATCAAGCGACCGCCGAAGCCCGGCTGCATCGACGCGACTTCGCCAAGCAGTGGTTCACCGGTTGGGCCGAATTGCAGACAGCCAACGCACGCGTGCGCACCGGCGAACGGCGTCTGACACTGATGACGCGTTTCGTTGATCTGGCGCAGAAGCAGTTTTCCGCCGACGACATCTCGGGGCTGGAACGCGACCTCGCCTTGCTGGCGCGGGATGAGGCGCAAGCGGAGCAATCGCAGTTGATGGCAGAGCTGGCCGAAGCGCAGGCACGATTTCGTGCCGTGGGCGGGTCCCCGGAGTTGCTTGCCAACCTGACGTTGCCGACTGGCACCTTGCCGCCGCCTACCGCGGCAGACAGCGGTATCGAGCAACTGCCGGACTGGCTGGTTGCCCAGGCCGCTGCAGTGGCGGCCGAGCGCGAAGTCACGGTCGCCCGGCGCAACAGGATCGCCGACCCCACGCTTGGGGCCTACGGTGGACGGAAACGCTTCGATATGGGTGGTCCCAGCGACAACGTGATCGGTGTGTCGGTCCGCGTGCCGCTGTTCGTGCGGAACTCCTATCGCGCCGAAGTGGTAGCGGCGCAGGCCGATGCCGATGTGGCGGCCGCCGATCGCGACCGCGTGCGAATCGAGCTCGAAGGCGACCGGCAACGGGCAATCGACACCTATGCGGCTACGCAATCGTCGTGGACTCGCTGGCAAGCCAGCCGCGGTACCGATGTCGAGCGCCGCACGACGTTACTGGAACGGTTGTGGCGCGAAGGCGAGCTGTCGACCTCCGACTACCTGCAACAACTCAAGCAAACCCTGGACACGCAGCTCGCCGGTGCCGAACTCGAAGCGCGCCTGTGGCGCTCCTACGCCGATTACCTCGCCGCCACCGGCCAGCTCGAACGCTGGGCCGGGTTGGAGGGCACCCCATGAGTGAGAACACGATGACTCCGTTCCGATTGATGTCCCTGCCCGTGACCGTCGCGCTGGTGCTGGCCATTGCCGCCTGCTCCAAATCGCCCGAAGCCGAACCTGCCAAGGCACCCGCGGCCGAAGCCGACCATGTCGAATCGGGCAAGGACGCCCCTGCGGAAGGCGCCGAAGACCACGCCGAAGAGGGCGGCGAACACGCTGAGGAAGGGGAGGAAGGCAAAGAAGGTGGGGCGGCGTTGGTGAAGATGGACGAAGCAGCACTCAAGGCCGCCGGCATCACCCTGCAAACCTTGCAGCCTTCGTCGCTCAGCGAGGAACTGCGCGCGCCCGGCGAGGTGGTCGACAGTGCCTATGGCACTACGTTGATCACGCCTCGTGTCGCGTCGCTGGTGGTACGCCGCCACGCCAAGCTCGGCGACGAGGTTCGTGCAGGCGCACCTCTGGCCACGCTGGCCAGCGTCGACGTTTCCGATGCACAGGCCGACCTCCGCATCGCCGAACAGGAATGGCGCCGGGTGTCGGCGCTTGGCCGGGAAGCGGTGGCCGGCCGTCGCATCAACGAAGCGAAAATCGCCGTTGATCGCGCGCGCGCCAAGGCCCAGGCCTATGGTTTGCCGGGTACCTCAAGCGGCAGTGTCAATGGGCAGTTCACCCTGACCGCACCGCACGCGGGTCGTATCACCGAGGACGAGTTCATCGTCGGCGAGCGCATCGAGCCGGGCAAGGCGTTGTTCCGTCTGGTCGATGAGTCGACCGTCTGGGTGGATGCCAAGTTGCCATCCGGCAGCGTGTCGCGAATCGAAGCCGGGAGCCCCGCAACCATCGTGGTCGGTGGCACGCGTATCGCGGGCAAGGTCCTGCGCAGTGCCCACCGCACGTCCGAGGCCACCCGCAGTGCCTCGATCCGGGTCGAGGTTCCTAACAAAGATGATCGCCTGCATGGCGGCGATTTCGTCGAGGTGTACTTCGAGGCAGCTTCCACCGGCAACGCGGACAACAGCGCCGCTACCCAGATCGCAGTACCCACCGATGCACTCGTGCAACTCGAAGGCGAAACAGTGGTGTTCCGCCGCAACGTCGATGGCGCGCTCGAACCGGTTCCGGTCCGTGCCGGCGAAGTCATCGGCGATCGCACGGTGATCCGCGAAGGCCTGAAAGCGGGGGACACCGTTGTGGTGGCCGGTGCATTCGCGGTGAAGTCGCAGATGCTCAAGGCGCAACTGGGAGAGGGTCATGGTCATTGATCTCTTCCTCGTGACACGGCGGGGTGCGCCATGCTGAACCGCTTGGTCGAGCTGTCCCTGCGCTACAAGTTCCTGGTGTTGATCATCTTCGCGGTGGTCGCTTTCTTGGGCATCAGTGCGGTGCGCAACGTGCCAATCGACGCCTTCCCCGACGTCACCCCGGCGCAGGTCAATATCTACACAGAATCGCCAGGGCTAGCCGCTGAGGACGTTGAGCTCCTTCTCACTACTCCAGTGGAATCGGCACTGGCAGGCCTGCCAAAAGTGCAGGAAATTCGCTCTGTCAGCCTCTTCGGGCTGTCCTATGTCGCGGTCTATTTCGAAGACGACATGGACATCTACTTCGCCCGGCAACTGGTGAATGAACGCCTGCAGGAAATTGGCGACCGGCTGCCCGATGGCTATGGCAAACCGAGCATGGGTCCGAATACGTCCGGTCTCGGCCAGGTGTTCTGGTACACCGTCGAACGCGCGCCTGGCGTCGGCAAGGACAAGGTCACCGACATGGACCTGCGCACATGGCAGGAATGGACGGTGCGCTTGATTCTGCGCACGGCGCCCGGCGTCGATGACGTGACCTCATGGGGCGGTGGCGAGCGTGAGTATCAGGTCCAGATCGATCCCCAGCGTCTGTACGCGCGGGGCTTGGGATTTGGCGACGTGATCGCCGCGCTGCCCGCAAACAATGGCCAAGTCGGCGGCAACGTGATGGATGTCGGTCGCGAGCAATTTCTCGTGCGCGGTTTGGGGTTGCTGAAGTCGACGAAGGACATTGGCGAGATCGTGCTCAAGGCCGAGGACGGCGTACCTGTCTATCTGCGCGACGTCGCAACTGTCGTTGAAGCGCCCGCACCCCGGTTCGGTGCAGTGACACGCGATGGCGAGGAAGTGGTGCTGGGGATGGCCCTGGCGCGCATCGGTGAAAACGCCAAGGACGTTGTGGAGGCGGTCAAGGGCAAGATCGATGTGGTGCGCGATGCGTTGCCTGAGGGCATCGTACTGAGACCAATCTATGAACGAACCGATCTGGTCAACAAGGCCGTCGGCACGGCGACCCGCGCCCTAGTCGAAGGTTCGATCCTGGTCGCGATCATCCTGTTCCTGTTCCTGGGTGATCTGCGCTCCGCCGTGGTGGTGGTCATCACGTTGCCATTGGCGATGCTGATCGCGTTCATCGGCATGGGTCAGGCCGGTCTGTCCGCCAACCTGATGTCGCTGGCGGGCCTCGCGATTGGCATCGGCATGATGGTGGACGGTGCGGTGGTCATGGTCGAAAACGCGTTCCGGATCATGGCCGAGCGTCTGGAACACGGCGAAAAGGTCGACAGAACGTCGGCGGTGCTGGCGGCCGCCAAGGAAGTCGCCAGTCCGGTCACGTTCGCCATCACGATCATCATCGTGGTGTTCCTGCCGCTGTTCGCGCTGGAAGGGCTCGAAGGCAAGATGTTCAAGCCGATGGCGTTCAACATCGCCTTCGCGATGGCCGGCTCGATGATCCTCAGCCTGACCCTGATCCCAGTGCTGGCTTCCATGATCCTCAAGCCCAAGCCGGAGCGAGACACGTGGCTGGTGGCGCGGATCAAGCGCGGCTACCAACCGCTGTTGGCGAAGGCGTTGGGGCGCAAGAAAGTGGTCGTTGTCAGCGCTGTCGCCGCACTGGTTGCGAGCCTTGCGCTGTTCCCGTTCCTCGGCAAGGAGTTCATGCCGCAGTTGCAGGAAGGTTCGATCATGTGGCGGGTGACGGGAATACCTTCGACTTCGCTCAACGAATCGATCAAGACCAGCAACACCATCGCCAAGGCCTTCGAACAGTTCCCGGAAGTCGACACGACGCTGGCGATGATCGGCCGCGCCGAGAAAGGCGAGACCGCCGACGTCAACTACATGGAGATTTACACCGCGCTCAAGCCCGAGGACGAATGGAAAAGTGGGCGCAATATCAAGCAGCTTGAAGAGGCAATGCAGGAGACGCTTGAAAAGGTCGTGCCCAATGTCGTGCCGGGCTACACCCAACCCATCCAGATGCGGGTGGAGGAACTGATCTCTGGCGTGCGCGCGACCTTGGCATTGAAGCTCTATGGCCAGGATCTGCAGGAGCTCGACCGAATCAGCGCGCAGCTCAAGACTGCTCTGGGCAAGGTGCAAGGCGTTGCAGATCTGTCGCTCGAAGCGAATGTGGGCAAGCCGCAGATCCGCATCGAGGTCGATCGCGATGAACTGGCCCGCCACGGCATGAACGCCGAAGAGGTCCTCACCATCGTGCGCAATGGCTTGGGCGGTGAACCGGTAAGCGTGCTGCTGGACGGCGTCAAACGATTCGACATCGCAGTGCGGCTAAGTGATGCGACGCGCGATTCCGTCGAATCGTTGCGTCAGATCCCGTTGCGCACCGCGACTGGCGCGTTGGTGCCGTTGTCGGAAGTGGCCGAAGTCAGTGTGGCGGAGGGCTATTCCTTTGTTCGCCGCGAGCAGTTGCAACGCTATGCGGTGATCCAGATGGATGTACGTGGCCGCGACGTCGATAGTTTCGTGAAGGAAGCGGAAGCGGCGATCAAGCAGCAGGTCAAACTGCCCGCTGGCTACTGGATCGAGTGGGGTGGAGCGTTCGAGAACCAGCAACGCGCGCTGGCGAAGCTGGCTCTAATCGTGCCCATCACGATCTTCTTCATCTTCGTGCTGCTCTACACGGCGTTCAATTCGATCAAGTACGCCGCGCTGATCCTGGCCAATGTGCCGTTCGCCACCATTGGCGGCCTCCTGGCGCTGTTCATCACCGGGCAATACCTATCCGTCCCTTCCGCGATCGGCTTTATTGCGGTGTTCGGCGTGGCCATGCTCAACGGCATCGT
>Ga0075154_10001523_pt1 | contig 16440 bp, 6 predicted proteins | sample JI71714BDNA_FD_70965 | JGI IMG/M metagenome (GOLD analysis project Ga0075154, IMG submission 70965) | Wastewater effluent complex algal communities from Wisconsin, to seasonally profile nutrient transformation and Carbon sequestration -... | ecosystem: Engineered > WWTP > Effluent > Algae... | reverse complement strand
GGAGGGGGAACGCTTGCTCCTGCCGAACGGGAAAGGCGGATACATCACCTGGGTGCCGCATTCGGATATGGTCGCTGAGATCGCACCCGGCACCATGCGGTTGAGCGGACCTATCGCCGCCCCCACTTGGACCACGTCCTTCACCTTCCAGGGCGTCGGGCGCAATGGTCGGATCACGAGTCCCTGGGTTTCGAATTCCAGCTCCAGTTCAGATACGAGCTTGACTTGGATCGGCGATCACGTTCAGGTGGAGTACCTGCTTGAGCGGGAAGGCCTTCGGCAGAATTTCATCCTCCCTGAAAGGGAACAAGGTGTAGGTACCCTGGAAGTCCATATAGACATTCGAACACCCCACGTTCCGTCCATCTTCGGGGGTGACCTGCTCTTCCATGACGAACAGGAGGGCTTCGTGCATGCGTACAAAGGTCTCGCCGTTTGGGATGCCAATGGCACCCCCCTGAAGGCTTGGTTCAAGTTGGAGGAAGGCTCCAAGGCGCTTCGCATCATGGTGGATGATGAGCATGCCGTCTATCCCGTTACCGTGGATCCGGTGAGCACCACGGTGGAGAGGCAACTGAATAATCTAGGAGTTTCCAAATTCGGACGTTGTGCTTCCTCAGCCGGTGACCTGAATGGAGATGGTTACTCCGATGTCGTGGTGGGAGCTCCATTCGACAATCTACCAACAGGGACCACTCCAGGAGCGGCCTACGTATACTACGGCAGTGCTAGTGGTATCGGTGCAGCTCCGAATGTCACCTTGACCTCTGGTCTTGTTGGTATCGCGGATAATTTTGGTTTGGGGGTGGATGGCGCCGGCGACGTGAACGGTGATGGCTTTGAGGACCTGATCGTTGGATCTTCCACATGGAGGGACAACGCCGCAACTCCAACAGAAGGTGGCGTTTTCATTTACCACGGTTCCGCGACGGGGATCGCCACGACGCCGAACTACATCCTTCAGAACAATACGAATGCCAGCTACATGGGATCAAGTGTGGCTGGCCTTGGTGATATCAATGGTGACGGGTTCAGTGACATCATCGCCGGAGGGTGGTTGGCAACGTATGGACCGACAAGCAATGAGGGGGCGGCTTGGATCTTCTTAGGATCAGCCACGGGACTCAACCCGGTCTTTCGCCATCGGCTGGAACAGAACTTCGGTGGCGCACAATTCGGGTACGCCGTAGGCGCTGCCGGCGATGTGAATGGTGATGGCTTCAACGATGTCGTGATCGGAGCTCATAAGATCCGGATCCCCACGGCGGCACCAGCGATCACTGGTGGTATCTACATCTACCATGGCTCGGCAAATGCGCTCGGGGTTGGCCTTAATCCTCCCGCTACCCTGACGTTCACGACAACGGGGTATTCGACCAGGAACGGCTGGTCCGTCGGTTCAGCGGGTGATGTCAATGGCGATGGGTATAGCGATGTGATCATCAGTGATTGGCAGGACCAAGTTGGCCCCGAGGTATCGGAAGGTGCAGCGCTGATCTACCACGGCTCGGCTACCGGTTTGAGCAACATTCCAGCCACTGTCATTGATGGTGGCTTGGCGAACAGGTACTTTGGCCACAGCTCTTCCACCGCTGGTGATGTGAACGGTGATGGCTATGCGGACGTGATCATCGGTTGCCTGCAATGGGCAAATGGCCAGAGTAATGAAGGGGCCGCTTTCCTCCACTTGGGCTCACCAACAGGGATAAGCTCTTCTGCATTCCTGCGATACGAAACCAACATCGCGAACGCCTTCATGGGCGAGTGGGTTAGCACAGCCGGTGATGTGAACGGCGATGGCTTTTCAGATATGATCGTAGGCGCACCAAGCCTCAGTGGCGGCCGAGCCTTCATCTACCACGGCGGCACCTACAACGTGAGCACCACACCGGCTACTACACGCTCCTCTGGCATTGCCAATGCTCAACTCGGTTCGTCCGTTGCGAATGCCGGCGATATCAACGGCGATGGTTATTCCGATGCCATCGTGGGGGCACCCGGTGCCGCGAACGGACAAGCTGGCGAAGGCTTGGCCTATGTGCACTACGGCAGTCTCACTGGCTTGCCCGTGGTTCCGTCACTCACCTTGGAAGTGAACGTGGCCGGAGCCGCTTTCGGCAGTAGCGTGGCCAGCGCCGGTGATGTGAACGGGGATGGTTATGCCGACGTGGTCGTGGGTGCTCCACAAAGTGGCGGCATCGGTCGGGCATACATTTTCCATGGTGGACCGGGTGGCCTCAACCCTGTTCCAGTCCTAACCCTGTCCGGCACCTCTGGATCATTGTTCGGGACCTCCGTTTTCAAGGCAGGTGATCACAACGTGGATGGTTACTCCGATGTGATCATCGGTGCTCCGGGGGCGGATCTCGTATTCGTTTATCCAGGGTCAGGCACTGGCTTGGTCGCCACACCGGTCATTTTCAGCGCACCCGTTGCCGGAGGTTCATTCGGAGCTTCGGTTTGCACAGCCGGCGATGTGAACGGCGATGGTTTCTCGGATATGATCGTCGGCGCACCGGAACTCTCCAATGGTCAGGCTCTTGAAGGCGCGTTCTATGTGTACATCGGCGCACTAATCACGTTGCCAACGACACCAGCATATGCCTACGAAAGCAATGTACCAGGACGTCGCCTTGGCGCTTCCGTAGCGGGTGCTGGCGATGTGAATGGCGATGGTTTCTACGACATCATCGCCGGAGCACCCAACGCTACGAACCCAGAGACGAACGAAGGGATCGTATACGCCTTCTACGGTTCACCGAACCCCGGGATCTTCACAGCATCCACATTCTTCCAAAGCAACTCCGTCAATGCTCGGTTCGGCACGAGCGTAGCAGAGGCAGGCGACGTGAACGGTGATGGTTATGCCGATGTGGTCGTTGGCGGCGCGGGATTCACCAATGGCGAAGCGAATGAAGGCCGTGCATGGGTCTATCTCGGCGGAACCATGGCTTTGCAAGCGGCGAACAACACGACCTTGGAACCGAACATCGCGAACGAAGCCTTCGGAACCGCTGTAGCTGGTGGTGGAGACGTGGATGGCGATGGCTACAGCGATGTCATCATCGGCTCGCCCAACGCCGCACCTACCGCCGCCAATGAAGGCACCGTGCGTGCCTACCGCGGGAACAATGCACTCGCTTACAACCGCCTCACACGGCAGTACATGGTGGACCTTGTGAGCCCACTGGCCACCAATAGCGCCGATTTCCTGAACCGCTATTTCTTCGGCATCGGTCACCGGGCACGCAGTCCGATGCAGCGCACCACTGGCCGCCTGCGGTGGGAGGTGGTACACGAAGGGCAGCCCTTCTCAGGCACACCGATCACCAACAGCGTGTCCGCTTCAGCCGTCAGTGTCGCCTACTCCAACCTCGGCCTTTCCGGTCTCGAGATCAAGGAGGTGGTCACCAAGATCCCCAGTCGTTACCGTAACCGGTGGCGCGTGCGCGTGGAGTATCCGATGCACAAGTCCTTCGACGGCCAACGCTTCAGCCGCTGGTTCTACGGCTATGCCTCGGGCGTGGGCGATATCGGTGTGCTGCCGATCGAATTGATTTCCTTCCGCGGCATGCCGATGACCGAAGGCAACCAGCTACAATGGTCCACCGGGTCCGAACAGAACAGCAGCCACTTCCTCGTGGAACACAGCACTGATGGTGATCGCTTCGCGGTGATCGGTTCCGTGGATGCTGCCGGCACCAGTGCACGCACCGTGGACTACAGGTTCCTGGACGTGAACGCACCCAACGGTATCAGCTACTACCGCCTCCGCTTGATCGATCTCGATGGCACGGAAGAGTACTCCGATGTGGTAGCCGTGATGCGTGAGCAAGGTGTTATCCTACTCTACCCTGTCCCCGTGGACGATGCCCTCTTCTGGAGCCCCCTGGACGAACAGGTCACGCACGTCCTGATCCACGACGCGCTCGGGCGCACGTTGGTGGACGCGCCGGTCCAAGGCCATTCCATCCAAGGGCGGTCCTTGGAACAACTCGCTACCGGCACGTACAGCTTGCTCCTGCTCGATGAGCACGGTGCCACCGTGGCGCGTTCGCGGTTCCTGAAGCGCTAAGCGCCGATCGCAGCGCGCGTCGCCGTCAGGATCCTGCGGGCGTTCTCCAAGGTGTCCGATTCCGCGTAACAGCGCAGTACCGGCTCAGTACCGCTCGCCCGGATCATCATCCACTGGTCCTTCTCCATGTGGAACTTGAAGCCATCGATGGTCTCCACGCTCTTCACGGCATAGTCCCCGAAGCTCTTGTAAGCCCCGTCCGTGCAGGCTTTCAGCACTTGTTGCTTCAGCGCTTCGCTGATGTGCAGGTCGTTGCGCTCGTACTTGAAAGGACCCACGATCGCGTACACCTCAGCGATGAGGTCGTCGAGGCTCTTGCCGCTCTTCGCCATGAATTCCCAAATGGTGAGGCCCATCCAGATGCCATCACGCTCGGGGATATGCCCCTTGATGGCGATGCCACCGCTCTCCTCACCACCCAGCAACACGTCCTCGTTGATCATGATGCCGCAGATCCACTTGAAGCCGATCTTGGTGACCTGGTACTCGAGCCCGTAGTGCTCGCACAACTTCTTCACCTTGGGCGTGGTGCTCACGGCCACCACCACCTTGCCTGTGAACTTCTTGTACTTCACCAGGTAGTGGATCAGGAGCAGGATGATGTGGTGCGAATCGATGAACTCGCCCTTGCCGTTGTACAGCCCGATCCGGTCCGCATCACCGTCCGTGGCCAAGCCGCAATCGATGCCGCCCTTCTTGATCAGGTTGCTGAACTCCTGCAGGTTCTTGTCGATCGGCTCGGGGGCCTGACCCATGAACGAGGGATTGTAGTCGCAATGCAGCATCGTTGCCTGCGGCAGGATCCGCTTGATCACGTTCTGACCCGCGCCCCACATCGCATCGTAGCCCCAGCGCAGCCCGCTTTCGCGGATGGCCTTCATATCGAAGTTGGCCTCCACATGCTTCACGTACATAGTCTCCAGGTCGATGTCCTTGATCAAGCCATCTGCCTTGGCCTTCTTCAGGTCGATGTTGGCCAGATCCAAGCCATGCGTGGCGGGGATGATGTCCTCCACCTCCTGCACATGCTCGGGCACCAATGGTCCACCGTAGATGCCCTTCAACTTGTAGCCGTTGTAGCTCGGTGGGTTGTGGCTGGCCGTGAGGATCACCCCCATGGCGCTCTTCGTGTTGAAGGCTCCCAGGCTCACCATCGGTGTGCTCACGAAACCCTTGGCCAGATGCACGGTGATGCCATGGCTCACGAACACCTTGGTGGCGGTTTCAGCGAACAACTCTCCGGCGAAGCGGCAATCGTGGCCCACCACGATGCTGGGCGTTCCGGGGAAGTTCTTCTTCACCCAGTGGGCTACGGCCACGCTCACACGCGCCACATTGTCCACGGTGAAATCATCCGCGATGATCGCGCGCCAGCCGTCGGTACCGAATTTGATCTTGGTCATGTCTTTCTCCGCCTATCCACAGCGGACCTGTCTTTGGTGATGAAGGCGCGAAAATAGGAGGCTCTATCGCAGCCTCCGGGATACCCCGGCCAACGAATGGTCAACAACTACCTGAGGATACCCCGCTCATTCAAGGCCCGCTGGTACTTCCGGGCGTTCACCAGGTGCTGGTCGTAGCTCTTCGCGAAATCGGAATAGCCGCTGAGGTCCGCGCGAGCACAGAAATAGAAGAATTCGTGCTTCTCCGCATTGAGCACGGCGTCCAGCATGCTCGTTTCCGGCATGTTGATCGGGCCGGGCGGCAGGCCCGTGTTCTTGTAGGTGTTGTAGGGGGAGACCACTTCCATGTCCTTGTGCAACACCCGACTGATGCTGTCCAAGCCCAAGGCGAACTTCAACGTGGGGTCGGCTTGAAGCGGCATGCCGATGCGTAGTCTGTTCAAATAAACCCCGGCGATCTTGGGCGCATCCGACCGCTTCACGGTTTCGGCTTGCACGATGGACGCCAGCGTGGCGACTTCCACGGTGGAGAGCCTCAGTGCTTTCGCCTTGGCATTGCGCTCGGCGTTCCAAAAGGCGGCGTGCTCCTTCCCCATCCGCTCGATGAACTGTTCGGGCGTGGTGGTCCACCAGAATTCATAGGTGTTCGGCACGAAGGCAGCGATGAAGGTCTCGGCGGTGTACCCCGCTCGCTGTTGGGCGTCCCCATCCGTGAGCGCCCGAAGGAAAGCCAACGAATCCGGCTCCAGCACCCGGCCCAACTTCCCCGCGAGTTCAGGCAGTCGCTTGATCCCATTGAAGGTGACCCTAACCGGCTCCTGATCACCCGAGCGAAGGCGGTTCACCAAGGCGTTCATGTTCATGCCGTGCGGGATCCGGTAGCGCCCGGGCTTCACGCGGTCGGTATATTTCTTCTGTGTGCACAACCATCGGAAAGCCTGTTCATCGCCGAGGGCGCCTATCGCCTTCAAGCTGTCCACCACCATATCCAAGTCGGCGCCGCGCGGGATGTACAGCAATTTGCTCTGTTCGACGAAATCCGTGGCTGGCCCCGTAAGCTTCTTCCACGCCCAAAAACCCGCAAGACCTGCTACGAGCAACAGGAAAAGGGCCATGCCCCCGAAGATGCGTCCCCGTTTGGCCATGGTTCAGAGATCGATCGTGCCGGTGAAAACGTGCTCCACCGGGCCGAACAAAGTCAACCCGGTGAAACCACCCAGTGCGCTCGCCTCCGCCTCTACGCTCAAGCGCCCACCCGGCGCTACCACGAGGACCGGAGCCACCACCACACCGCGATGCAAAGCGCTCAGCGCAGCTGCCACCACGCCCGTGCCACAGCTCAAGGTCTCGGCTTCCACGCCGCGTTCGTACGTGCGCATGTGTACCGTTCCATCGATCACCTGAACGAAGTTGACATTCGTGCCACCTGGCGCATGAGCCGGGGCATACCGACGCTTGGGGCCCTCATCCATGATGTGGACCGCAGCAGGATCAGCCACCCAGACCACTTCATGCGGCGAACCATTCCGGATGAAGTCCACTGCGTCGGAGGTCCGTGCAACGCTGGCCACATCGCCAAGACTGATGGCCACAGATCCATTGCGCCAGGCGCCTGTATGCAGCCCATCGATCGCGGAAAAGGTGGCGGAAGGGGCATCACCATGGGCTCGGCTCCATGCAGCGAAGGCACAGCGGCTGCCATTCCCACAGAAACTACGGCTGGCATCGGGATTGAAGAACTCCATGTGGAAGGCTGAACCCGATCCGCGCGGGTTCTGGATGAGGATCAACCCATCACTCCCGATGCCGAAATGACGGTCGCACAAGCGCTGGACCACCGCAGGGTCCGCTGGGAAGGTGCCCGCGCGATCATCGACCACGATGAAATCGTTCCCCGTTCCATGCCACTTGGCGAAGTGCAGTTCCATCGTTCGGCAAATATCGGGGGTCGCTGGCGCTCCATGGTATCTACCGCAACGGCGCAAGGCAGACGAAGGCCTTGCAACGAAATACCGTCCTGTGGCATTCAGACCAAGCGTGGCGGAACCGTTGCGTTCGCTGCGCCGTTGCGGTGGGGCATTCCCCGATCAACATTTCTTAACGCGACAACCCGACACTTCCGGACTGACAAAGCGTTCACATGACAGCACCGGTACGAACTTTGAATGACCGGAAGCCAACAGATCGACCATGAAACAAGCATTCGGATACTTCGCCATGGGTCTCGCAGGAGCGGTGCTCGCGCTGGGAGGCCACGAACTGCTCTCCACGGAGAACGCAACGGTTAGCACCCCACCTCCCGCTCCGGTGAAATACGTGAGCCTGCCCGGACCGAACGGGGTGGCCGCCACCGCGCTCGATTTCACCTACGCCGCCGAGAACACGGTGAACGCCGTGGTGCACGTGACCACGGAGACCGCCGTGAACGTGCGCGACCCCTTCGCGGATTTCTTCTGGGGCTACCGCGCACCGCAACAACAACAGCTTCGCCAAGGCGCAGGCAGCGGGGTGATCGTGAGCAGCGATGGCTACATCGTCACCAACAATCACGTGATCGAGGGTGCCGATAAGATCCAGGTGCACCTGAACGACCGCCGGATGTTCGAAGGGCAGGTCATCGGCCGCGACCCGAGCACGGACCTTGCTCTGCTGAAGATCGACGCGAAGGACCTGGCCACCGTGCCCTACGGCAACAGCGACGATGTGCGCGTGGGTGAATGGGTGCTCGCTGTGGGCAACCCGATGAACCTCACCAGCACGGTCACTGCCGGTATCGTCAGTGCCAAGGCGCGGAACATCAACCTCCTGCAGTACGATGCGGCACGGGACATCATCCCGTTGGAGTCCTTCATCCAGACCGATGCGGCCGTGAACCCCGGCAACAGTGGCGGCGCCTTGGTGGATGCGACCGGCCAGCTCGTAGGGATCAACAGCGCCATCGCCAGCACCACCGGCGCCTACTCGGGTTACAGCTTCGCCATACCGGCCAACATCGTTCGTAAGGTGGCCAGTGATCTGCTCGAATTCGGCAGTGTGCAGCGTGCGTACATCGGTGTGAGCATCCGCGACATGGACCAGAAGCTGGCCGATGAGGTCGGACTGGAACGCATCAAGGGTGTCTACGTCAACGGCATCACCGACGGTGGTGCTGCCCAAAAGGCCGGCATGCAAACAGGCGATGTGATCATGAAGGTGGGCAATATCGAAGTGAACAACGTACCCCAACTCCAGGAGCAAGTGGGCAAGTTCCGTCCGGGCAATAGCGTTCCGGTCACTGTTTTCCGCAAAGGGAAGGAACAGGTGTTCGACATGACGCTCCGGGGCAAGGAAGGCACCACCGTGGCCAACGTGGAGACCCGCAGTGTGGGATCGGCCTCCTTGGGCGCTGAGTTCGGCCTCGCGACAAGTTCGGAGCTGAAGGCACTCGGCATCGAGCACGGCGTGAAGGTCACCGGCATCAACGGCGGCAAATTCCGCAGCAGCGGCATCAAGGAGGGCTTCATCATCACTCGCATCGACCAGGAGCCGATCAAAGACCCTGCACAGCTCGCCAAACTGCTGGAAAGCAAGCGCGGCGGTGTGCTGGTGGAAGGCGTGTACCCCAATGGCACCCGCGCCTATTACGGCTTAGGGCTCTAATGGCCTTGCGTATCAAGGCATTCTGATCGGATCGACCCCTCACTTGTGTTCCGGCTTGTCCGGTACCGGTGGGGGGTCGTACCTTCGCAGCCCGTCCGGGTAAGTGTACTTGCCTTGAAGGGATCGTCAATTCTACTCGGACCCACTTAAAAGACTCTCGCGTATGGCATCCAGGATGCGTCAGCTTAAGATCACGAAGTCGATCACCAACAGGGAAAGTCAGTCTCTGGACAAATACCTGCAGGAGATCGGCAAAGAAGGCCTGATCACCGCCGATATGGAGGTGGAACTGGCGCGACGCATCAAGGAAGGTGATGGGCTTGCACTGGAGAAACTGGTGAAGGCGAACCTTCGCTTCGTGGTCTCCGTGGCCAAGCAATACCAGAACCAAGGCCTCAGCCTGCCCGATCTGATCAACGAGGGCAACCTCGGCCTGATCAAGGCGGCTCAGCGTTTCGACGAGACCCGCGGTTTCAAGTTCATCTCCTACGCCGTATGGTGGATCCGCCAGAGCATCCTGCAAGCCCTGGCCGAACAGAGCCGCATCGTGCGCCTGCCACTCAACCAGGTGGGTAGTTTGAACAAGATCAACAAGGCCTTCGCCAAGTTGGAGCAGGAGTATGAGCGTCCACCCAGCGCGGATGAACTCGCCGTGTTCCTCGACCTGCCCGCCGAGAAAGTGAGCGACACCATGAAGGTGAGCGGTCGCCACATCAGCATGGATGCCCCCTTCGTGGAGGGCGAGAGCAACAGCTTGCTGGACGTGCTGCCCAACAATGACAGCGCACCGGCCGACCGTCTGCTCCTGAACGAATCCCTGGCCAAGGAGATCGAGCGCGCCCTGAGCACCCTCACCGAGCGCGAGCGCGATGTGGTGAAGCTGTTCTTCGGCATCGGCATCAACCACGGCCTCACCTTGGAAGAGATCGGCGCCAAGTTCGACCTCACCCGCGAACGCGTGCGGCAGATAAAGGAGAAGGCCATCCGCCGCCTACGACACACCAGCCGAAGCAAACTGTTGAAAGCCTACCTGGGCTGATCGAAAAAGGGGGGCTTGTCGGCCCCCTTTTGTTTTTCCACCTGAACCTCAATTCCCCATCAACAAACGCTAATGGAGACCGTAGCAAAAGCCGGTTACGAAGCCGGACTGAAGGAGTACGTGGATCGTGAACGCGCAGCCGTGGACCTGATCAACTCGGTGGGTCAGCTCATGTACGGCAAAGGCGTTGAACTGGTGTTCTTCCGGAACCACCTGTTGGACATCAGCATCTCGGAGGTGATCAAGCTCTTCAAATACGCCGAGGAGGTGGTGAAGAAGCCGATCGATGTGAACACCACGGCTGAAGTGGCCCGCGGCCTGCTCGCCTTGGACCTCGCACCGAGCAAGATCGATATCGGCAAACTGAGCCATGAGTTCACCAGCAGTGGAAGCAAGTCCGTGGGTGAGTTCTTGAAGACCCATTTGAGCGGCTTCATCGGTGAGGACAAGCACCGGTTCCAGCCCCAGGATGTGGTCCTTTATGGCTTCGGGCGGATCGGGCGGATCGCCGCACGCGAACTGGTGAAGCAGGCCGGCAAGGGACAACAACTGCGCTTGCGCGCCATCGTCACCCGCACACTCACCGATGCCGAGATCGTGAAGCGGGCCGCATTGCTCCGGAACGACAGCGTACACGGGTCCTTCAAAGGCACCGTGATCGAGGATGTGCCGAACAAGCAGATCATCATCAACGGCCAACAGGTGCAACTCATCGCGGCCTCCAACCCGGAGGATATCGACTACACCCAATACGGCATCAATAACGCCCTGGTGATCGATAATACCGGGGCCTTCACCAAGCGCGCCGATCTGGAGCGCCACCTGAAGAGCAAGGGTGTGGCCAAGGTGCTTTTGACCGCTCCGGGTAAGGAGGTTCCGAACATCGTCTACGGCATCAACCACAAGGAAGTGGATATCGAGAACGAGAAGGTGTTCAGCGCAGCCAGCTGCACCACCAACGCCATCTGCCCTATCCTGAAGGTGGTGGAGGACAACCTCGGCATCGAGAAAGGCCACATCGAGACCGTTCACGCCTACACCAACGACCAGAACCTGCTGGACAACTACCACAAAGGTCCTCGTCGGGGCCGCAGTGCCGCCATCAACATGGTCATCACCAGCACCGGCGCCGGTACGGCCGTTTCCAAAGCCATTCCAAGCCTGAAGGATAAGCTCACGGCCAACGCGGTGCGGGTGCCTACCCCGAACGGCTCGCTGGCCATCATGAACCTGACCCTGAAGAAGCCCATCGCTGATCTGCCGGCGATGAACGACATGATCCGCAGGGCCGCGCTGGAAGGGGAACTCGTGAATCAGATCCACTACCAGGTGGATCCTGAGCTGGTGAGCAGTGACATCATCGGAGATACCTGCTGCAGCGTGTTCGACAGCAACGCCACCATCGTGAGCCCCGACGGCAAGAGCGTGGTGCTTTATGCCTGGTACGACAACGAGTTCGGCTACACCAAACAGGTGATCCGGCTGGCCAAGCATGTCACCAAAGTGCGTCGCTTGGTGTACTACTGAGAACATCGAATTTCCTCTGGAATGCCCGCTGCATGAACTTGCAGCGGGCATTCTTGTTCTTCCCCAAGAGCCCCCGATGTCCATACTGGGATCGTCCAGCAGGCCAGCCAGGGTGGTTCGGCCATGTTCGTTCAGTATCGATCCGGCATGTCCAACAATAGGGTGCCAAAAGACAGAACCCCGGCTTTCACCGGGGTTCCGCATAAGTGTCGGGGTACGTTTGCTCCGAACGATCACCCGACGAAAATCTCACAACTCCCTAGCTGTCAATACATAGAGAAGCAATAGCATCGTCACTGAGGCAATAATGAGGGCTGTCCTTGATAAGACCTCATCTCGACGTTGATACCACCTGTTGCTGACCATGACCACTTTGTTGACTTCACAAATGTGAAGCGGGCTGGATCCTTGTGCAACGGGCAAGTCCGTGTATTTTAACGTGGGTCAGTACCGTTATTTAGACGTATCGGTCCATGAGCCAGGGTTGGAGAATATTCCGTATCGATCCGATCCGTCCCTAGATCATTCGTGACCTCTGGAAACGTCGAAGCCGCCCCTTTCGAGGCGGCTTCGACTTCGAAATCATGCTCTATCAGCGCTGGATCACGATGCGTTCGGTAGTGCTGTGGTCACCGGCTGTAACGCGCATCAGGTACACGCCACTGCGGAGGTCACCCAGTTCGAGGCTCGTGTTGATCTGACCTTCCACTGCGGGCAACATGCGGCTCTGCACTTGCTTCCCGGTGAGGTCGTACAGTTCAACACCCACTTGCTCCACGTCGGCAGCGATGTGCTTGATGGACAAGGAGAGCTGCTCGCCAGTGTTCGGGTTCGGCCAGGCGAACACCTCGGTCTTCGCTACGTCGGTAGTGAGTAAGGTCTCCCCCTGAGCCTGGACCATTCCCGAGCTCGTGGCATTGCCGATGGTCACGAAGCATACTTCGCCCCATGGGCACCAGGTAACTCCAAGGTCCTTACTGATGCGGACACGAACGTTGTAGGTCACGCCGTTCACCAATGGGTTAACGGTCCAGTTGAGGACACACACGTTGTTGTTATTGGTGACCACCTTCAAGAAGTTACCCTCTCCCGGCACCGTGAACTCATACTGGTAACGGTTGGCACCTGGACGTGACCACGCGTAGATCTTGCTGGTGTTCGTACCGAACGGTTTCACCACGCCGCAGGAGAATTCAGGTGTGCCTGGCGTATTCACCAATGCAGTGGGTGGGCAATTCGCCAGTGCTGGATCGATCTTGAAGCGGCAGGCTGGACCGAAAGCGAAGTTCTCACCAGCCACACGTGCCCGGATCCGGACGTTCATGAGAACGTTCGACGGGATGTGCGGGTTGAGCGCGGTCGGGAACCATCCGTTGATCTTCATGTGGCACGCCCGGGTAGCGGATGCAGGCGAGAACCCATCGCTGACGTTATGGCTGCGGAAACGACGGTAGCTGTAGCTTCCATCAGGATCATATACCCAGAACTCGTAACCGCTGTTGCTGGGCTGCACGCTGTTCGCACCTCCAGGGATCCAGGTAGCGCTCACCGCAGCGTTCGCCGTGGCGACCACGTATTGGTTCGCCAACCAGAACTCGCGGTCGCAGTGGGCGAAGATCAGACGGTCGTCGCTCAAAGGCAGGCAGAACCCTTGTCCGCCAGCAATGGCACTAACACTTCCGAATGTACCATCACCCGTGTTGTCGATGATGCGACGACCGGTGGAGCCACCCTCCTTCAGCACATAACCTCCCGTGGTCATGCCATCACCTGCACTGTCGAAGACACGCAAGGCATAGCAGCCATCGTTCAGGCAGCACTGCTCACCGATCACTGAATTGTTGATGCCCGTGTAGGGTCCACCTTGACAGAGCGCATTGCCACCGCCTTCAGGAATGATCTCCCAAGTGGTCTCGCCGCCATTGGCATCCGTGCTGATCACCAGGTTCACGAATTGCTCGCAACCCACCGGCTCACCGACGCAAGTGCAGTTCTGCGACCACGTATCGTTGATCGTTCCCGCATTCCCATCATCGCAGGGCGTATTGGGTACCGTGAGATCAAGTACCAGTACCTCCGTCACGCAGCCGTTCAAGAAGGTGTACGTACCGCTCTGCGTGTAGACCTGACCATTGATGGCCCATGTGTAGTTCGCACCGCACACATCCACCTCGTTCGTGTTCGTGGAGCTCGGAACGATGGTAAGCACCAAGGTCTCCGTAGCGCAACCATCCACATCCGTGTAGGTACCGCTCTGCGTGTAGGTGGCACCGTTCACGCTCCACGTGTACGTATCGCACGCACTGATCGTGGTCGTGTTATTGGTGCTTGGGGTGATCGTCAACACCAAGGTCTGGGTGCCGCACCCGCTCACGCTGGTGTAGGTTCCGCTCTCGGTGTAGGTCAGTCCACTGATGTTCCAAGTGTAGGTGTCACACGCAGCTACGGTGGTGGTGTTGTTCGTGCTGGACACGATGGTCAACACCAGGGTCTCCGTTGCACAGCCATCCACATCGGTGTACGTGCCACTGGCTGTGTAAGTCTGTCCGTTCACGACCCAGGTATACGTGTCGCATGCCGTGATCGTGGTGGTGTTGTTCGTGCTCGGTGTAATGGTCAGCACCAGCGTCTCCCTATCGCAACCATCCAGGTCCGTATAGGTACCGCTCTGGGTGTAGGTGGCACCGTTCACGCTCCAGGTGTACGTATCGCACGCACTGATGGTGGTGGTATTGTTCGTGCTCGGGGTGATCGTCAGCACCAAGGTCTCCGTAGCACAGCCATCCACGTCCGTATAGGTACCGCTCTGAGTGTAGGTGGTACCGTTCACGCTCCAGGTGTACGTATCGCACGCACTGATCGTCGTGGTATTGTTCGTGCTCGGGGTGATCGTCAGCACCAAGGTCTGGGTACCACACCCGCTCACGCTAGTGTAGGTTCCGCTCTCGGTGTAGGTCAACCCGTTGATGTTCCATGTGTAAGTGTCACACGCCGACACGGTGGTGGTGTTGTTCGTGCTGGATACAATGGTCAACACCAGGGTCTCCGTTGCACAGCCATCCACATCGGTGTACGTGCCACTGGCAGTATACGTCTGTCCGTTCACCGCCCAGGTATAGGTATCGCAAGCGGAGATGGTCGTGGTATTGTTCGTGCTCGGGGTGATCGTCAGCACCAGGGTCTCCGTGGCGCAACCGTCGACATCGGTATAGGTACCGCTCTGGGTGTAGGTGGCACCGTTCACACTCCAGGTGTAGGTGTCGCACGCACTGATCGTGGTGGTGTTGTTCGTGCTCGGCGTGATCGTCAGGACCAAGGTCTCCGTAGCGCAACCCTCAACATCCGTATACGTGCCACTTTGGGTGTAGGTCTGACCGTTAACCACCCACGTGTACGTGTCGCACGCACTGATCGTGGTGGTATTGTTCGTGCTCGGTGTGATCGTCAAAACCAGTGTCTCCGTGGCGCAGCCATCCACGTCCGTGTAGGTACCGCTTTCGGTATAGGTGGCACCGTTCACACTCCAGGTGTAGGTGTCGCACGCGCTGATCGTGGTCGTGTTGTTCGTGCTCGGGGTGATCGTCAACACCAACGTCTGGGTACCGCAACCACTTACGCTAGTGTAGGTTCCGCTCTGGGTGTATGTCAACCCGTTGATGTTCCAGGTGTAAGTGTCACAAGCCGAAACCGTGGTGGTGTTGTTCGTGCTCGTAACGATGGTCAACACCAATGTCTCCGTGTCGCAACCGTCCACATCCGTATAGGTACCGCTCTGGGTGTAGGTCTGACCATTCACCGCCCAAGTGTAGGTATCGCACGCGGTGATGGTCGTGGTGTTGTTCGTACTTGGGGAGATCGTCAGCACCAACGTGTCATTCGCACAGCCATTCACGTTCGTGTAGGTTCCGCTTTGGGTGTACGTGCTACCGTTCACCGTCCAAGTGTAGGTGTCGCACGCGCTGATCGTGGTCGTGTTGTTGACGGTGGTCGTCACGTTCACGGTGCGGGTCGCCGTTGCATTGGGGCAACCGCCGCTACCGGTCACTGTGTAGGTCATGATGGCCGATCCAGCGCTAACACCGGAGACTGCACCCGTTGTTGGGGTGATCGTCGCAACCGCAGGGTTGCTGCTTGACCACGTTCCACCGCTCACCGAACTGCTGAACACCGTATTACCTCCCGAACAGATGTTCTGTCCACCGCTCAATGTACCGGCGCTCGGTGCGGCCGTTACCGTGACCGAACGCGTTGCTGATGCATCTGGACATCCGCCAGTGCCGGTCACCGTGTAGGTCATCGTGGCCGTGCCAGCGCTTACGCCAGCAACAGCTCCCGTGGTGGGGTTGATCGTGGCCACGCCAGCATTGCCGCTGCTCCAACTTCCGCCAGCTACTGTGCTGGTGAAGGTGGTGTTACCGCCGATGCAGATATTCTGACCACCGCTCAGGGTGCCAGCGCTCGGTGCCGCCGTTACCGTTACGGTGCGGGTCGCCGTTGCGTTAGGGCATCCGCCCGTGCCGGTCACTGTGTAGGTCATCGTAGCCGTACCAGCACTTACGCCAGCCACAGCTCCCGTGGTGGGGTTGATCGTGGCCACGCCAGCATTGCCGCTGCTCCAACTTCCGCCAGCTACCGTGCTCGTGAACGTGGTGTTACCGCCGATGCAGATATTCTGACCACCGCTCAGGGTGCCAGCGCTCGGTGCCGCCGTTACCGTTACGGTGCGGGTCGCCGTTGCGTTAGGGCATCCGCCCGTG
>Ga0075154_10001521_pt1 | contig 16451 bp, 13 predicted proteins | sample JI71714BDNA_FD_70965 | JGI IMG/M metagenome (GOLD analysis project Ga0075154, IMG submission 70965) | Wastewater effluent complex algal communities from Wisconsin, to seasonally profile nutrient transformation and Carbon sequestration -... | ecosystem: Engineered > WWTP > Effluent > Algae... | reverse complement strand
ATTCCTATGTTAGTAATACCAGTTAATAAATTAACACGTTCTGCTGTCAGTTGGTCTTTTCCAATTATTGATTTTGCACCTAATTGATATACTAAAGATATTTTAGTGTAATCTCCAAATGATAATTTATCAGGACTCCAATTTCCATGCAAGCCTAAATTTAGATATCCTCCATTAGCACTCAATAAATTGACAGAAGTTGATTTGTTAACATCAGTATCTGTCTCTGCAGAAGTTTCTTTATCTGCGCCTGCCATAATATAAAACGGCATATAAAATTTTTTAGGTTCACCTATGTTTATTTTTAATAATTGGGCATTTGCTTGGATAAGCCCACTTGATATATAATCAATATTGCCTCCTTTGAAAAATTCATAACTTTTAGCCTTACCATCTCCAGAATCTCCTGTAAATCGTTTTTTAAAACTATAAGATGTATCATCATTTTTGATATAACTTAAATTAACAATTTGTCCATTTGATGCAAATGAAATTAATCCTAATGCTACTAATAATTTTATTTTCATGATTTTAATGTTTTGGTTAATACCACAAACCAACTATTATTACAGAAAATAAAAATCCCTACAAATAGGTATTTTTCAAAAAAAAACGCTCAAACCTATCAGGTCGAGCGTTTTAAACATAAACTAAGTTATTATTTATTTTTCTTTACTTTCCTCCACACCATTACCAAAATAGTTGGTATTCATTACCTGTTGGTCAATTTCGCCTTTTACCACCCAAGAAACTCCAAAGGCAATAAGCATAACAGTTTCTAGCCAAAAGGTGAGGTTGTAGTCATCGGGCCAAGTTATAGAGGCATCTTTTCCACTAACTACAAAAATCACTAACAACGCTACCATACAAGCTACCATTATCAGAGCACAGTTTTTATAGATAGGATGCGATTTCATTTTGCCAAACTTTTTTGGGTCTTTGGTGCGTCTAAAGTTTACAAACGATATAACAGACAAAGAAAGAAAGAAAAGCACAGCAGCTCCATAATGAATATAGCCGGTAAATTCACTACTAACAAAAGCTCTAAAGTTATCGGTTATCGGTTCAGAACTAGTTGGGAAGATAACTACCAAAAGTGCCATAGCCGCAGCAAAATTGCACATAAAGTTATCTCCTGGTACATAATGATATTTTCCAGATTTGGGTTTGTCATAACCGCGATAGCAAAACAAAAATAACGAAACAGCACACAAAGCTCCTGTAAATAGTTCGCCAACGGTAGCATAATAAAAATGACTTATAGAATCTTTTAGATTATCGGCAGGTTCATAGGTATCACTAAAGGTAATCCAAAAAGTATTATACAAAATACCCGATTCATTGATGATGGTGTTTAGTAACCATAAACTAAAGGGTAGGAGCATACCAATAAGTCCAACTGCACGGCGTATTTTGTGGTAAGAGATTACTCGGTTTTGATCACCGGGTTTGGGGTTATGTTGCGGTGTTTCGGTTGCGGTCATAGAAATTTATTTATAAGAGATATTAAATTTTATTTATTCTTTTATTTTCATTAGAATTTGTTGTAGATGATTTAAACAATTAAGTATATCATTTTCAGTTGTAAATCTACCAAAGCTAAAACGAATTATATTTTTTGCTTGATGTCTAGTTTTCACGATGAACTTATAACATAGCTTAGTTTATTATCGTACGAGTCACAAGCTGATCTAGAGTCACAAGCAATTTTTTCATGTTCCTTGAGAATTTTTAAAATATTGTAACCTTTTTTTACAAGAAAAGAAATGTTAGAAATATTACTAAACTTTTTCATAAAAAAAAAATTATTTATTTTAACCTATTTCTCAACTATAATATCATTAGCATTCTTATTTTTTAAAGTTTTAATTAAAATTCTATTGAGAACTCGGTTCCTTTTTCGGGATTAGAATTAATTTTTATTGTACCATTATAGTAATTAACTCTTTCAATCACGTTAGAAATACCACTTCTATAATAATTACGCTTATCTATGTCGAATCCTATTCCATTATCTTTAACTTTTAAAAATAGTTTTTTATCTAAGTATTTAGCAACTACATCACATTTGGTAGCCTTTGAATGTTGGCATACGTTGTTTACTAATTCTTGTATTATTCTATAACAATTAACTTCTATTGCTGAGTTGTGGTAATACGATAGATTCTCAGTTTTGAAATTAAAATTAATTGTGGATAATTTCTTGAAATGTTTTTCTAACTCTTTAAGAGATATATCTAAATTAAACTCCATATCAATTCTATTGATATCCCTACTTATAAAGTGCGATATTTCTCTAATATCGCTCTCTATTAATTTTAATTGGTCAATAGATTCCTCAATTTTTTCAATATTGTTTATAGATATTGCGGCTTCAAAATTTGTTCTTATGCCAAACAATCTACCCAATATATTATCGTGAAGATCTCTTGATATTTTTTTTCGTTGGTTTTCTAAAATAACAATTTTAGATGTAAGATCTGTTTCTAAATATTTAGTTGTTATTTCTACGTATTTTGTGGTAATTTTCCTCTTCAAAAGATTCAAAAAATTTGAAATGACTCCTGCCTTTTTTGTTAAAGATTGTTCTGCGGCTTCATTATTTTTGTTGTTTTCTATATTTTTTTTGTCTTTAATTATTTTTTCAATAACACGATCTATACCCGTTACTACCTCCAAAAAGGCATCGTCAATTGATTTATATCTTTTACTTTTTACAGGCGAGAAACCTTCTGGTAATCCTTGTAAATTATTAAAATAAGTATATTTGTAATTGCAATTTCTAAGCATAACGGGTATTATGTAGGCTTCGCCATTTCTGTGTTTTTTAATACTTAATTTTAATTCATTCTCTTCAATATATTCTGAAGCAATTAAATCAGGGCTTAGTAGAAAAATTATTAAATCAGATTCGTCTAATTTTTTTCTAATTTCTTCATCCCAATCTTCTCCGGGATTTATTTCATTATCATGCCAATGAGAAATCATATCAGATTTTTTAAGAGAGCATAAATGTGTCATAAATTTTTTGCATAATTTTCTATCTTCGTGAGCATAGGAAATGAAAATTTTTACTTGTATTTCTTGCATGTTTAATGTTATATTTTTCGTTCTATGTTTGAAACAGTTTTATTGTTAATTGTAATATATTTTTTTATTTTTCTTGTAGTTCTTTACTATTATCATTAAATTTTATAAAACAAGATTATTATAATGAAGCAGATAATAAATTGGTTTTATTTATTATAAATTGTAAATAAAAATATCACATTTTCTATAGCGTTGTTTTTCTTCCTCAGTTTTGTTAGCTAGTGATTTTATATATTGTACAGTGCCATTTATTTTTACTCTATCTATGCTAATTCCATTTTTTATTAACCAACTCTTTATTGATTCTGCTCTTCTTTTACTTAGGTGTAAGCCATAATCATATCCCATGTCAATTTCATCGGATTCATCATCTAATTGACAAGTTTCAAGAAAAATAATTGAACTAGGATTTTGCCGCAATAATTCAAGTGCTTGCACTAAATCTACTGCTGCATCGGGTCTAATATTGTATTTATCAATGTCAAAATATATAATATTGTTATAAATTTGCTTGCTTGAATGAAATAATTGTTGCTTTTTAAATTGATCATATTCCATTAAATAGTTTTTTAAGAAATTTCTGGAATCACTCAATTGCTGTTTTAATTTGGTTTCAAAACTGATTTTTTGACTTTGTTCTTGAATCTTTAGCCGAGCTGCTATAACAGAATCTCTAGCCGTTTTTGTTTTTTTTGTCTCATTTTTAGCATTGTTTTTTTCAATTTGAGCTATAGAATCACTAGTAATAGCTTTTTTAGCTTGTTTTTCAGCATTGCTTTTTTCAATTTGGGCTATAGAATCGCTAGTTTGAGCATTCTCTTTTTCTTTGAAAGCTTCAGCTCTTTGTTTATAAGCAAATAGGGTTAAAAAAGTCATTAAAAAAGTGATAACAATCAAAAGGATTCGAAATAGATTCTTTGATTTTGCGGTTTCATCAATAATTTGGTCAGGAGTTCTTCCTAATAAAAAGGCTTTTATTTTAGCTATTTCCCATTCATAATTAAGGTTCTTGGTTTGTATTTTTCCATCCTTACAATAGTGTTGAATGTTCGACCAAACAGGTAGATTTTTAAATATTTTGGTATCAAATATGGGTAGGGCAGTAGTTTTAAGTTTGTCAAAATCTTTGTTTACATGATCCCATTCAACAACATCATCAATCAAAATAAAGTTAAAATTTTTGATATGACCATGTTCATCTTTATTCAACTCATGCCACAAAAGAACTTCTGCTTTAACCCATGTAGATAAAGCCGAATTTTTAGAGGCTATAATCAATAAGTAGTTCGATTCCTCAAGCCCTTTTTTTATTGCATTAGAAAGGTCTCCTGCTAAAGGAATTTTTCGCTCATCACGAAAAATAGCGACATTGGGTTTCCATTTTTTATAAAAAGGCAAACCCAAAGTTTCAATAGATTTTTGTATAACTCTAGCATACTCTTTATCTCTATGAGAATAAGAAATAAAAACATGATATTGTTTTTTCATAATTTGTTCTATTTATCCACAGACCAACTATACACCAAAGTACAGTCAGCACCATCCTTAGAACGATCCACTTCTGTTTGACTTTCAAACTCAGGTCCAAAACGCTCAAAAGCACTAATAAAGCCCATGTCTCGGTCACTAATTTTTGCAAGAACAGTACCAACAAGCCCAACAGCTTTCTTAGTAATCACCAACCAAGGCGTCGTGGCAGTTCCTACAATATCAGTAACAATACCAAAGCTTTCTCCAATCAATCCTGATTCTATATTTTTCAGTACTTTACCCAAATCCCTTGCATCATTTCGAGAATGGCGAACATAAATATGCACATTCAATTCCCTAGATTTAGGCATTTTTCTACTCATAATAAACATCCCTTCCGAACCTTCCTGTTCGGTATCAAATTGATAAACATTATTATTAAAAGGCACCAACTTAATAGGGTTTTGCGGTAGGGTAGTAACAATCATTTTACCTTCCTCAGTAGGATGATCGGCAATGATTACAAAATACAATTGCCATCTCTTTTTAGGACGATGAATAGTAATGTTGTCAATTTCTAAACGTACTGTAGTCATATTTTTAGTTTTTAGGATTAATTAAAATGACTTGAATCAATGCTTTTTGAAGCTGCTAATCCAATCTTATACAAAATCTCTCTATTCTCAGCATTACTCATTTCAATCAAACTTTCAACATCTTTAGAGGTAAAAGATTGACCCAATTCCAAAGCATTCAATTCGTTTTCTGTGATAGGGAAGTTATAACGCAAATAATTCAACATAGGTTTCCCAGCAATATAATCGCCTTCTAAACGTTCAATTTCCATATCAATATAATGAGCCGTCTTCGAATTTGACAGCCATTGTAACATAATTTGATTTTGCCAACTTGCATCTTGCATCAACATATCAGGTACATTTTTGGCCCAATGGAGCATAGTCCCTTCTTCAATTTCGCCTACTTGTTTCTTAAAAACACCATAACCAGTACCAACAGAAACTATTGTCAATTGGTCTTCTCCCAGTTCCCAATGAAAAGGAAATCCTTTCAAAGTGGCCACCATCAACAAAGTTAAAGCGGGATTATTAGCCATACTAACACCTCCATCTACAAAGGCAGCTTGTTGACCATCACCAACATCAATCATCTGAGGGGCAAAATACGTTGGAGCAGCACTACTAGCTCTAACCGCTTGCCATAAAGGTATGTTCTTGTTCTTACCAAGCATCGTATCATAAAATTTACCATTCGGGTGATTAATCAAAGGCCAAACACTGTTTGTATCTGCGCGTTTAGCAACTATACAAAGTCCAGTTTTTATAGCATCACTACCCAAATTAATGGTGCCAAAAGCATTTTTTAAGTTCTCTTCTAGGGCTTTATAATCATAATTGGCTTTCAAATAACTCCAAGTCTCCCAAGGTTTCCACCAATCGCGTTTTTCACCAAATATTTTACCTCCAAGATCCATATACATTTTGGTAATGGCATCCACTTCCATTCCAATTGCTAATGCTGAAGCAATAATAGAACCAGTTGAAGTACCACCAATTAAATCAAAATAATCACTTAAGACCAAGTCGGGTTTACCTTCTTTTTCGCGTAAAAGGGTTTCTATTTTTTTAAGATAGCCTAATGTTAAGGCGCCGCGAATTCCACCACCATCTAACGATAATATTTTTTTTGGACCAGGAGAGCTGAAACGGTTTAATAGTGTTGACATATGTTTTGATTTTAGATTTTTATTATTTCAATTTTATTGTTTTTTAATCTTTTTTCATCAATTTTTAGTTCTTTACTTAAATATAAAGTATCTATATCTTTTAAATTATAGAGATCGTAGTAGTCAGTGCCAATACCAAGATTTAATATTTTTAATATTTTTAAGTTTTTAAGTTTACTGACTCCATCTAAGGAATTTAACATATCGTTATCATTTATCTCTAAATAAGTTAAATTTTTTAAATTTTCAATACCATCAAGTCCTTCTAATTCACCGTTCTTAAACAAGATTAGAGATTTAATATTCAAATTTTCATTTTTGAAAATAGCATTAAGAGATATTAAAGAACCTTTAAAAGATAATATTAGGCTATTAATATTTTCTAAATTAGGATAAGTAATTAAATTTTTTGAATAAGATATTGTCAAAGATTTTAAACTTTTTATTGAGTTTATTAAATTAATATCTTTTATTTTTTTAATACCTGAAAGGATTAAAGTATCTAAACGTTTTAATTTTTCAATTCCATCAATTCCATCAATTTTTTTATCACCTTCAATGCTCAAATAATTTAAATCTTTAAAATTGACAACTTCTTCAAAATCTTTTACATGTAAATTAGTAATACATAGTTTTTTTAAATGTGATAAATTATTGATGTTTTTTAAATAAAATTCTTTTGAATTTAGTAAACCTATTTTTAATGTTTCTAATTCGTTTGTAATAATATTTTTATTTAAAAGGAAATCACCTATAATTGATAATGATTTTAATTTTGAACTATTTTTTAACTCATCTAAATTTTTTAAATTATCGTTGCCTTCAATAGTTAGTGATCTTAAGTTATAAAGATTTTTAATTCCTTCTAAAGACTTTAAATTTTTATTCTTTATAATTTCTAAAGTTTCAATATTTTTAATTTTATTAAAAAAACTTATTTTTTCATTGCTTAAGTTTTCAATTTTTATTTTTTTTAAATTTTTAAATCGGGATATATTATTGAAAAGCCTTGTTGTATCTGTATTTTGATCTATAACTAAATATTCAATTTGACTTATTGGTTTATGTTCTTTTTTTTCTAAATTGTAAACATAATACTTATCCAATATTGGAATATAAAAAAAGCTTAACGCTAAAATTACAAAAAGACTAACACCAAATAATTTTAATAAATTATTTTTAATTCTTACTTTAGATTTTTTTACAAATTCATTTATTTCATTATCTGTCAAGTCAGGGTTTCCATTAGCCCATTTTTGAGCTACAAGTAATTCTTTTCTATCGTATAAATCATAATTGCAATCTTTTTTTATTTTTAATTGATATTCTAATGCTTCTCGTCTTTCATCAATCCAATCTTTTAATCGTTTCCATTTTCGTATTAATACTTCATGAATTATGTCAACATTACTATTATCATCTTTAAAACTAGTTTCAACTAATAATCGACTATTCTCGCCTATTAAATCTTCGTAGATAGTATTTACACTTTGTTCTGGGTAAAACGATAATTTATCTAGTAAATCTTTCTTTTTAATAGTCTTTTTTACATCAGTTAAACTGTCGGTTACTTCAACTAAATTAACAAAAATACTTCTTAAAATTTGTTCGTTTTTAATTGTATTTTCATTGCCAATTAGTCTGTTAATCACTTTTTCGGCGTGAATTTCAATAATGCCTTCAATTCCCTTGCCTTCAGATATTTCATTGTATTCTGAAGAAGTTATTTTACCATCATCAATCGTTTTTAAATTCCAAATCTGAGATAAAGTAAATTGTAAAATAGGTAAAGAACCATCTACTTCTTTTAATTCATTTTGTAGTTTAGAAACCAATTCATCTTCAATTACTACTCCATTTATCGTTGCAGGTTTCTTAATTATTTCAGCTATTGATTTTTCCCAATTAGTTGAATTTTTGGAATAATCTAAGCTACTTAAGGGGAAAATAAATTGATGGTTTTGTATAAAATCAAAATTGGCTAAAGCTGAATGAAAATCACTTCTAAACGTAATGATAATTAAAATATTTGATAAGCTTGATTTAAGTTTAACTGCATCAAAAAAATCAAACAATTGTTGTCTTTCTATTTTAGATTCTTCTGAATTACACTGTGATATAACTTCTTCAAATTGATTAATAAAGAGAATTATTTTGTTTGAAAAATGCGTATCTAAAATTAGCTCAGGTGATAAATCGAAATCATTAAGTTTGATTTTTAAATTTGAAAATGGTTGATTACCTGGTACAGTTATAATTTGAATATAATCTTTAAAATCTTTATGATTTTTTAAGTGATACAATAGTCCAGCTTGAACAAATGAAGTTTTACCGATTCCAGAGTTTCCAATTATTGAAACAAAGTTTTTTTCATTATTAATTTTGTTTAACACAATTTTATTAACACATGTCTCGATTTCTGTGGATCTACCAAAAAAGTATTCTCCATCAGTAACATTAAAAGCATCTAAACCTTTATAAGGATTTTCAACACTTACTCTTTGTTTATCAAAATATTGTGACAAGGATTCTAAAAATCTCAATTTAATTGAATCAATATCGGTAAAAGTATGTGCATCTCTATTTTCAAATTTTGAAAGAATCGCATTATGTTTAGCTATGTTTTTTTCTCCAATTTCAATTTTGTTAAACGTCTCTAATTTAAAAATAAAGATTTCTTTTTTTTCTTGGATAGCAGTTTCAAGTTCATTTTCAGTGTAGGTAATATCTGAATTGGGAATAAAAGAGCCAATAGAATTTCCTTGTATTAAAATATAAATATCACAATCTTTTACTGCTTTCGAGCATTGTAAATCAAAAGTTGTATGTGAACCATCATCATACATTCTTTCCATGATAGTGGTCAGTTCAAATCTACCCTTTAATTGTTTATTAAAATAGGCAATTAACTCCTCTCTTTTATCCTTTAGATCTAAGTAAGTAGATGACAAATATACTTTCCATTTTAAAGACATAATTTTACTTTTTGTGAGATTTCTACTCTTTATTTTCTTGATTAACAAATTATGAGTTACCTGTTGTTTCTATTCTTTAAATTTTATTTTTAAACTAATACTTCAAAATTTTATTTCTTTTTTATTTCTCCCATTTTATTGTACAACGGATTAAAAATCCAGATATAAATATTGGATACCAAGCATCCAGCTGTAACTAAAAAAAGTAGAAAGGCTTTTTGTTTTATAACACTTTCAATATTTATAATTTTGGCTAAAAACTTGGAGAGAAAACCAATCAAGAAAATTAAAATAATTGTACCAATAAATTTATAGCTAACAGAAAATGTTTCACAATTATTCCAATTTCCAATCAAATAGGATACAGCAAACAGTAAGCCTATAGTCCCAATGGCTATTAAGAAATACCGTAAAAAAGCAGACATTTTTACCACTTTAAAAGGAACCGAGGCACTTATTGAAAGTTGTTTCATAAGTTCTTTTTCTTTATCAGGCATCGTACAACTTGATTCAATTTGTAAGAACTGCCAGGTAGTTTTTTTGGATTTGCTCTTATCAAGTTTTTCATGTAAAATTTGTTGGTATCCACTGTACATAAGGGCATAGGATTCAAGGTCATTAAATGAATCTAAATCAGTTCTTATTTCTGATAGTAGTTTTTGAATTTTTTTCATTACTCCATAATCAAGAAGTTCATTTGCATCTTCAATGTTAGGCTGATTTAATATTCGGCGATTAACATCTGTACAATCTATCCAACTTACAGGCAATTGATCCAAGCCTTTTTTAAGATGTAAGGTTACTAGATTATTTAGACTTGAAGAGTATTTTTTAGATTTAATATCGAAAAATTGCAATTCTCGTACTCTTTCTTGAAGAATATTATCGGTCCTGATAAACAGTGATAATTCATTTTTTGTTGAATTATAACTTTCTGGGAGTTGTCCGCTAGCATCACTAATAATAACATTTTTACATTCTTGTTCCAGAATAGAAGCTATTCCTTGATTATCATGCAATCCACCATCAATAAGCTCTAAATCAATTCCAGGATACAACCCTTTTAAAATTAGAGGCTGAAATAAAACAGGAACACAAGAAGAAGCCGCAACACTATAACCTAACCTAAATTTTTTATATCCTTCTGGAGCATCTTTATAATACATACGTCTAAATCTTGGTTTAACATCAAACTCATCCGAAATATACGTTGGAGGCTCGCCCATCCAAGATGCTGTAAACTGCCAATTGTGTCCTGTGTTTACTGTAGTTGCATTTAAAATTAGTTGAGGTATTTTATTGTTACGTTGCCAATTTTCTATTTTTAAATCAAATCCTTTATGTTCCTTGTTATCTGGATCAATTTCTTTTGGATGAATTAATAAATCATCCATATAAATCATATTTCCATTTTCAAGGAATAACTTTTGGGTGTTTGGATTTTTAGAATTTTTAAACAAGGGTGCATAGAAATGTTTTTCATATAATTCTCCCAATCGATGCGATCGCGAATAGTTTTTTCTAAACAACATTTTGAGATTTGCAATTGGATTGGTAAATAATTGCACACGAATATTTTTTTGAACTGCTTTGAGAAAATCAGTTTCAATCTCTTTTACTATCTGAATATAATCACTTTGTGAAATAGCGCTATCTACTTTTAATTCTAGAAGGTCTTTTAGTTTTAAATAATAGTAAGCACCGATAATTGAACCACCAGAAACGCATGAAATAATTTCGATGTTTTTTAATTGATTTTTTTCCGCTAAACCAGCCAAAACTCCTATATGGAAAAGTGAAGCTCTAAATCCGCCTCCAGAAAATGCCAAACCTAATTTACCTTCTTTATAGATTTCTAACGTTGAATCTTTAGTAGTATTTTCATTTTGAATATCCAATGCTATGAAACAATCATTTATTTTTTTAATATTGATAGCTGTTAAATCAAAATGATTATCATTTGGTTTATCTTTAAACTGGTTTAATAAATAGATTTGCATGTAAGCAATATTGAGAATTTGTTGACTAAATGAGCGAACTTCCCACTTATCTAACGTATCATTTTTGAGAAATTCATTAATGAAGTACAGTGCTTGATTGTACATTTTTAAGCCAAAATAGGCTTCTGCGAAAGTCGCAAAAATCCACTTATCATTGCTAACTCTAATCTGTTCAGGTTTTTCTTCTTCAAAATCTTTAAAATAATGTTTTAAGATTTGAATTCTAACGTTCTTTGCTTCTTTATAATTTTTTATTATTGAAGTAGTGATGCCTGTTTTAGAAACATATTGCATAATATTTTCAAGACAGCATAACTCACAAACAAAAGCGTAATTAATGCCAGAATAGCCATTGTGAAGATCTACATAATTTTCATCTTCAATATTTTTCAACCATTCGTCATAACCCTTTTTACAATACGAACGCGATAAAATTAGATTTTGATATTGATTGTCAAATTGCCACTTTCTTTTAAAAATGGATCCTGCAATTCCAAGTGTTTTAGAATCTTTAGTTGTGGCAAGGTTCGCTTCCGCTTCTAAGATTTTAATCGCTTTGTCAAATTTGAAGAACGAAGACAAACCAGTATCTTTATAAATACTCTCTACTAATTTTTGATATGTAAGTAAGGTTGGCTCTATGCCTCTTTCTTTATCTTGTTCGTTCTTTTTAAGAACTATTTCACAAGCATAACCAAATTGGTCTAATTTCACTAGTGTTTTATGAAGATTAAAAAATTCTTCATCACTTTCAATATCCTCACCTCTTAAATAATTTTTGGCAGATTCTATAGCTGTATATTTTTCCATTAGATGCTTTTAAAAGTTAAAATTAGTAGGGTATTCTATAGTAACGCTATTCTATTATAAGTAAATTTTATGTCGGCTATTCCTCAAATTTAAAATTAGTTTTCAATTTTTCCATCTGTTCGTCAAAAGAGCTACTACTGAATTTAGAGGTCAAATCCTCGAGTTTGATGACGGTTTTCTGGTAATCAGCTGTTTTGCCTAACATGAATTCGGCTTCAGCTTTACTTTGTAATATCCATTGAACGTCGTTCCGTTTATACAAACTTCCAGACTTTATAATGGAGTTCGTAATATCCAATACTTTTCTTCGGGTATGGTTGGCTAATTCATTATAAAAAGCCGCTTCTGGACTGTCTTTGCCTAATACATTTTGCATGTAAGCAGCATTAATACCGGTATAATAATCGTCATTAATATAAAACCCTTTGTTATACATTTTAGCCGATTGCTCAGCATCTTTTGGGTCTTTAGTAATTTCATGTTTTCTCTTGTAAATCGCGCCAGCCAAACCTAAAGTTTCGGTATTGGTTGACGTATCAGGATGTAATGGCACTAAAATTTCCAAAGCCTCATTCAAGACACCCAAATCATCAGCCTTACTTTTATAAGTACACAATGCCAAACGCTGGGTGATGAATTCATCTTGGGTGTGTTGGTAATGCGAAATCATTTCTTTAGCTTTTTTAAAGAGCACTAAGGCCTCTTCAATTCTTCTCGAATCTTTCAATTGCTCTGCTTCTTCAAGCAGGGCTTGCAAATTACTACCATCACCCATTTCATCTTTTAGTGCTTTTACTTCGGTCGAGGTAAAGGAAGGAGCAATTTGGATATTATTAAATACGGGACTATCTTGTTCCTTAGCCTCTTTTAAAGCAGCAATTAAAGTCTTTAATTTTTCTTGAAAAGCAGTTTGGGTTTCCTCCGATATGGTGTCGCCCAAATGTTCATAAGGCAATACAACATAGTGATTCAAATCAAAGGGTAGGCGATTAGGAATGTTTTTAGACTTATCACCAAACAAAGAAGATTCAGCAATCATGATGGTAGTGTAGGGCTTCAAAGCATGACGAACACCCAATTCATAAAGGGCATTCGGATTCAAAGTCGATAAATCAGCAACCACAAAATCAGCTTTCTGAATAAATTCATACATCTTCTTTTCAATACTACCAGTATAGTTCAACTCGATAGTACGCAAACACCAAAAACCCATGGCTTCAAAAGCAGGTTTAACAAGTTGCTTAAAACTTAAATCCAAATTATAAGACTTGCCAGTTTCATAATCCATTTTTACTCCAAAACCGGTAATAACAAAACAAATAGGCTGATTTTCCATAATTTTTTTTATTTCAACGACAACAAACTACTATGTATCCAACCAATCTCTTTCTTACTACTATTATCCGGATTAACAACATCTTTTTTGTCATTAACCAAATAAACCTTGTTCCAAGAACCATTGGTTTCAATCAAGCCAACTTCATAGCCTGTCTTAAGCTTTTTAATTACATTAGATTCTCTAGTAGGTAAATCTCTAAAATTAGTGTTATCTGAGGTAACTTTAAAAATCTTTCCAACCTGATCTACTTTACCAAAAACCTTCATTTTAAATTCATCCCAAGGAAAGGCAGGACCTGGGTCAGGTTTTCTAGCAGGAGAAATATCATCATGTCCAACTGCAGTAATCAATTGATAGTCGTGAATAAGTAACTTACTCAAACTATAAACCGATTCAAGTTGCACTTTAGGGTATTGAAACCAAACATGATTATCGGCATCTGTCCAGAATTTATGCTTGTGATTCCCAAAAAATAGGGAAGAAGCTATACTCGCAGGATAAATTTTATACAAAGGTTTTTTATTTTTATCCTGACCAATACGTCTTCTAAAACTACCATCAGACATCTTTTCCAAAAATCCTGGATTAACAATCTCAATACCAATGGCATGAGCATTAAAACCACTCACACCATCCCAAATACTATAGCCAGCATGATTAGCCCTTTTGTCAAAAGGAACCAATTGCGTTATAGTACCATCAACATCCACCACAACATGAGCTGCAATACGATCAGGATTCCCTTTGTCAAAAGGAGTCATAAACCAATTAATAGCCGCATCAGCAGTATCACCAGCAGTATAATGAATCACCAAATACTTAGCAATAATAGCATTTCTTACATTAGGTGACTTAACAATCTTTACCTTCTCCAAAGAAGAATCCGCAACCAACCAATTTTTAGTAATCCTCATAACCCAATAAATTTAATATTAAACAAAAAAACTAGCAAAACTAAACTTTAAACTTAGTATTTCATATCTTGTACTTCACACCTTGCATCATGTACCTAAAAAAGCCCCACCGCCGTCTTCTCCATTAACGCCAATCGAATCCGCTCAGCAACCTTAGTAAGTTCTTCAGCTTCATTATTCCACAAACTCAAAGGTTTTAATTGCTCATTACCATCCAATCACTCCAAAGGAGTCAAATTGATGTACAATTGTTTTATATTTTCTGGCAAATGATATGGAATATCTCTAAAAAAAATAAAATCGACACTATTCTTTGAAAATACAGGTTTATCATTTAAGTAATAGTAACGTCCCAAATTGATACCCTTCAAATGGGAACAATCTTTAAGAAGCTCTAATTCACTAGAGAAATCGGTTAAGCCACAATTACCCAAATCAAGAAAAGGGTTTTTAGTTAATTTATTTTCCTCAATAAGTTCTTGGGCAAGAGACTTCTGTAATTCCATAGGATATTTTTTTATTTTTGGTATGGTTAAAGATAGTTTTTATTTTAAAAAAAATAATGATTATTTTTTTACATCAAATAATAATTCCACTAAAGGTGAAAATATCCGATTAAAGTAAGTTTTTAAACAAAATGAGAGTTCATTTCTTCCTTTTTTACAATTCAAAAATAATTAATAATGGATACTTTAGATTGAAGAATTCTTAGAAATTAAAACTCCTTGCCATCACAAATGGGACTAGCAAGGAGTTACATTACCAATTTAACAATTAAATAACTTCCAAAATATTCAAAACGTTATATTCTTCATTTTTCAATGAGTACTGAACTCCATTAACTTCTTGAAAAAAGGAAATTAATAATAGAAAAAATTGCTGCCCAGTCCCAACAGGAACACTCGTAGGAGTCAAAGTTACGGTACTAGGAGTCAGGTTGATGGGCATGTTCACCACAGGACTAAATGCCAATTCCGATACTTCGGTATCAAAATCCAAAGCCAATATCGCTCCTTGAAAACTAACATGTGTAGAACCATTTGCAAATAACAATTGTTCCTCAGTAATTAAGTTAGCTATAGTAATCACACCAGTAGCTGCATCCAAAACATAAGGTGCAAACAAAACACTTTGTAAAGGAGCATTAGTATTAAAGTCAAAACCCTTTAGGTGTTGCTTTCCATCTGCTCCGTTCAAACCAAGGCTTACTTGGCGTTTACCTCTAGTAGATGTTGTATCCAATTTCTTAATACGTGACATTACCTGCATCAGCCTACTTGACAACTTATTGTCTTTTGCTCTAAAAACCATACTTCCCAAAGCTGTACGCAACAACTTGCCAGAACTCATGCAATGGGTAAATTCACTATTGTTTTCACGAGTACGAACATAACTCGGATCTGTCGCAATGCGTTCTTTACTAACGCCACCTTTTTTACGAACAAAACTTTTGCCGTCTTTTTTATAGAAAGTAAAATTCTCAACTGTACCTTCTATTTTCATTATGCCATCTTGTTTAGCCATAATAATAAAAGTTTAAAATTTTAAAAACTCCTATAGTACTTCATCAGTCAATTTATTAAACAGGCCTTATTTTAAATAACCAAATGAAAAGCACCAAGAGATTACCTAATAAACTTTCATTAGAATTTATTTAGTATAAACTCATTTCCGAAAAGAACCATAAAAAACCTTTTTTTCCGTTTAAGGCAGTTTATTCCAAAAACCACAAAAAATTCTTACTTATAAAATAATAAAACCCTAGCCTTCAACGTTATGAAAAATTAATAGCCGTTAATGCGTCCTATATACGTCCTATATACGTCCTATATACGTTCTATAAACGTTCTATCCAACTGCAATAAACATCCAGTATAACCAATATCAAAACCATCCAAAGTATGACTAGAATCTGTATTTATCCGAAAGACGTCCAAATACTAACTGGAAAGTCAGAACGCTATGGAAGAAACATTCTCAATAAAATCAGAAAACTAAATAACAAAAAAAAAGATCAGCCTGTAACCATTTATGAGTTCTGTGAGTATCTAAACCTTCAAGTAGAGGAAATAATAGCTGTTATAAAATAACCTTAAAGTAAAGATCTTA
>Ga0075154_10001519_pt1 | contig 16458 bp, 17 predicted proteins | sample JI71714BDNA_FD_70965 | JGI IMG/M metagenome (GOLD analysis project Ga0075154, IMG submission 70965) | Wastewater effluent complex algal communities from Wisconsin, to seasonally profile nutrient transformation and Carbon sequestration -... | ecosystem: Engineered > WWTP > Effluent > Algae... | reverse complement strand
GGGGGAAAGGCCGAATCAGCGGTTTTTCTTGACCCAGACCTGATCGTCGATCAGGCGTTGCAATTGTCTTGACAGGGCGGCCCGGTCTTCACCGAGGTCCGAACTGTCAGTGATGCCGCCCTTTTCCGAGCGGTGGCGGGCTTCGGCAGCCTGGGATAGCCGCCAGGTCAGGCCTTCGTCGGGCAGACCATCCATATCCTCCATCGCGTCTTCGATTTCCCGTCGCGCGCCCCGGCGGGCCTCAAGCTTCGCCAGCTCTTCCGCGAGGCAGAGCGCCGCAAGGTCGTCGTCCTGAAGATTTCGGACCGGGGGCGCGATGGCGACATGGGGACGATTGAGAAGCGCGTCAAGGGCAGCCGGGGCCGACTTGGCGATCCGGTCATGCAGGTCAGGCATGTCGGCGCCGGCCAGGATCATCTGGCGCAGCGTGTCATGATCATCGCCGGACAGGTCAAGCCGGTCCACTGCGCTTTCGAAACGGTGGATCAGGGAGGGGTGCAGGATCAGGGTCGCAAGGATCACGGCTTCGCGCAGCACCTCATCGACCGGGCCCTGCGCCTGCGCCAAGAGCGATGACCGCGTGGTGGCAAGCGCACCGCCGGGAGGGGCGTACTTGCCACGCGGGCGGAACGGGCCGGGCTGGAACGGGCGGGCAGGGCCGTCCTGGGTGCCGAACAATTCGCGCCGCAGCCGTTTCATCTCGTCGGCGTAGTGGTTGCGGATTGATTGGTCGGTGATCCGCGCCAGATGGCCGCGCAGGATCTTGTCCAGGGCGGCCCGTCGTTCCGGGCTGTCGAAGACACGGCCCTCGGTCTCACGCTGCCAGAGAAGCTGGACCATCGGCTTGGCCTGATCCAGAACCGCCTGCATCGCGGGGGCGCCTTGAGCCTTGATCAGGTCGTCGGGGTCCATGCCGCCGGGCAGGATGGCGATGCGCAGGGCCTTCCCGGCCTCCAGGAGCGGCAGCGCCAGGTCGATGACCCGCTGCGCGGCCTTGATCCCTGCATTGTCGCCGTCCAGCGCCATGATCGGCTCGTCCGCGATTCGCCAGATCATCCGCAGCTGGTCTTCGGTGACGGCGGTGCCAAGGGGGGCGACGGCAGCGGTGAACCCGGCCTCGGACAGCGCGATCACGTCCATGTAGCCTTCCGCGACGACCAGCGGCTTGCCCTTGCCCGCCGCCTCGCGCGCGGGGGAGTGGTTGAAGAGGGTGCGGCCCTTGTCGAACAGCTCCGTCTCCGGCCCGTTCAGGTATTTGGACTGGACGTTGGGGTCCAGGGTCCGCCCGCCAAGGCTGATCGGGCGGCCGCGGGTGTCCTTGATCGGAAAGATGATCCGCGCCCGGAAACGGTCGTAAAGGCTGCCATCGTCAGCCTTGGCGATCAGGCCGGACGCCACCATCAGATCGGGCGCGATGCCTTTGGCGGCGAGGGCATCCTTCAGCGCATGGCGAGAGGCTGGGGCCCAGCCAATATCCCAGCGGTCCCAGGCGGCCTCGGAGAGACGGCGCTTCTGGGCAAGATAGGTGCGGGCTTCGGCCCCGGCGCTGGTCTTCAGCTGCAAGCGGTAGAACTTGATGGCCTCGTCCATCACCTGCTGAAGAAGGGTGCGGCGGTCCGCCCTTTCGGCCGCCTTGGGATCGCGGGCCGGCATCTGCATGCCGCCTTCGCGGGCCAGGATCTCGACCGCTTCCATGAAGCCCAGGTTCTCGGATTCCTTTACGAAGGAGACGGCATCGCCCTTCGCGTGGCAGCCGAAGCAGTAGTAGTAACCCTTGCGGTCATCGACGTGGAAACTGGCGGATTTTTCCTGATGGAACGGGCAGGGCGCCCAGAAATCGCCCTTTGCCATGTTCGACTTGCGCATGTCCCAGGTGACTTTCTTTCCGACAATGGAAGAAAGCGTTACGCGGGTGCGAAGTTCGTCGAGAAAACCGTTCGGCAGGGACATGGCCAAGATATGGCCCCTGATGCCAGACGAGTCGAGAGGTCCATCCAGAGAAGCAAGTCGAGCGTCGGCTTCGGCAGACTGTGCCGCCTGTCGCGCGAAGTTCCGCGACGGACCGGGCGTGGGGTCTCGTGGCCGAGTCGAGTCGCGAAACGGCAAGCGGACCAAGATGCCGATTTGTCCTGCCCCGGCCAGTCGGCGCAGGGTGCACCCGCCCGTCTTTTTGCGCGACCAGGCCCCCATCCCGGCCCGGTGCCGTCATTTGGTGTACGGGGCGAAGGTGATCGTTGCCAGCAGGCCGGATCCTGACCGGGCCGTGTCCAGCCGGAGTTTGGCCCCGAACAATTCGGAAATCTCCACGGCGACGGCAAGGCCCAGACCCATGCCACTGGCCTGGCCTTTCTGCATATTCGGCAAAGGCCGTGAGGAGCCTCGTCTGGATTGAACGGCTGCTGCCATTTGCTCGGGAAAAAGGCCGGGGCCATCGTCTTCAACCTCAAGCACGATCTCTTGGGGCGATTGACGGATGCGCACGGTGACGACTGCCCCACGCCCGGCATGGGAGATCGCGTTCGAGACCAGGTTTCTCAGAAATTCTGCCAGAAGGATCGGGTCGGCTGCGACCTGGGCAACATCTGGCCCCTCGAACCCAAGGTCGATGTCCTGGGCAAGAGCGCCAGGCACCATTTCTGCGGTCACTTCCTTGGCAATGGTGACAAGGTCCACCGACGACAGTACGGCCATCCCGGCGCTGGCATCGACCCTGGCAAGCACCAGCAGATGGGACAACACGCGTTCGGCACGCTCCAGGGCGGATATCGCCTTGTCACTGGCCGCGGCGATGTCATCGGGTCTGGTGCTGCGGTCGATCAAGGCGATCTGGGTCCGCACGACGGCCAGAGGCGTGCGCAACTGGTGGCTGGCATTGCCAGTGAAATTGCGCAGGCCATCCAGCGCGGTTTGCAAGCGTTCCATGAACAAGTTGATCGCGATCACCAGAGGCTCCACTTCCTCTGGCGTATCTGCTGTGACCGGACGCAAATCGTCCGGGGATCGTTCGGCAATGGCTTCTCCAAGGCGCTCAAGCGGGCGCAGAGCGACAGTGACCGCGATCCAGACCAGCGTGGCCACCCCAAGCACAAGCACGGCAAGTCGCAAGGCTGAGCGAAGCAGGATTGCCTGCGCCAAAGCCGAGCGGGCGCGGGTGGATTCGGCGACCGTCACGGCAAAGGGAATCGAGGCCGCCCCCGTCGATACCTCGCGCATCAAGGTTGCACTGCGAATGCCGACCCCGTCATAAACCCCGTCTGAGAAAGCCACTGCGCCGGGGGGGGCCGCATTCACGGACAGATCCGGATACCCGGTCAGAAAGCTGCCCACCGGGCCATCGACGCGGTAGAAGACCTTGTCCTGAGCGGTCGAAGTCAGCATCTCCAGCGACGAGTAGGGGATATCGACTTCCAGTCCTCCCGCCTCGTCCACCGTCACGCGCTCGGCAATTGCCAGGGCGGAACCGGCGAGGACGCGGTCGGAGACGCTCTGTGCCGTCCGCAGCGCTTCCCGCCAGGTGTCAACCAGAGCAATAAGGCCAAGCGCCACTGTTGCCAGCAGCAGCCAAAGCAGAAGCCGGCGGCGCAGCGAATAGGGTCTCACGGCGGATCAATCGGTTTTTCAAGAAGATAGCCGATCCCCCGGATGGTCCGCAGCACCAGGCCCAGCGGCTGCAGGCGACGGCGCAGACGAGAGACATACTGCTCGATCGCATTGTCGGACAGGATGTCTTCCAATGACGTCACCGACTGCACGATTGCCTCCTTTGTCAGGACCTTTCCCGCACGTGTCACCAGAAGCTCCAGAATTGCCCGTTCGCGAGGTGGCAGATCCATGATCTGTCCGTTGCCCGAGAATTGCCGAGTTGTCAGATCCAGCGACAGAAGCCCAAGGCCGAGCGTGGACGACCGCAGCCCCGCCTGTCGGCGCAACAGGGATCTTACGCGGGCCTCGAACTCGCGCACATCGAAGGGTTTGGCCATGTAGTCATCGGCCCCCAGATCCAGGCCCCGCACCCGATCTTCGGCAGACCCGCGCGCGGTCAGGATCATCACGGCGGCGCCGTTGTTTTGCGCCCGCATGGCGCGAAGGACCGAAAGCCCGTCCAGCTCCGGCAGGTTCAGATCAAGAATCATCAGGTCAAACTGTTCGGTGGCGACGAGGTCCTTTGCGGCCTCACCATCATGAACGCAGTCCACCGCATAGCCGGACGACACCAGAAGCGATATAAGTGCCTCGGCCAGTGGCAGATCGTCTTCGACCAGTAGCAAACGCATGAGGCCCCCGTTGCCGCAGGTTAAGCGCTCCTTGCGCAGTTGTGAACCGCCTGTCTCTGGGTCAGGGTCAGCACGATGCGCCTGATGCTTTGGATCATTTGCAGCGTTGCCGCGTTGGCGGGCCATGTGAGGGCCGAAGCCACACATTTTCCTGCGCGTGATGACGGTGCGCAGGTGCTGGTCATCTACTCAACCCTGGACAGCCGGCTTGCAACACCCCTGATCCTGGCCTTCCAGGCCAGTCATCCGGATGTTGCGGTACAGTATGAGGATCTGTTGGCCAGCGAGATCGCCGCGCGGGTCATCGCAGAAACCGACGCCGGCAAGGCTTCGGCAGATTTCCTGTTTTCGTCGGCAATGGACCTGCAACTGAAGCTTGCAAATGACGGCTATGGTCAAGAGGCCCAGGTCCCGGAGGCGCAGGATTGGCCGGGTTGGGCGAAGTGGCAGGACACCGCCTTTGCCCTGACCTTCGAGCCGGTGGTCCTTGTGTACAACAAGTCGAGCTTCCCGGCGGGGCCTCCTCGTTCCCGGCTTGAGTTGTTGGACTGGCTGGCGAAGGCCCCAAGCAGCCTGACCGGCCGCATCGGCACCTATGACATCGAGAAATCTGCGGTTGGCTACCTGTTCATTGCCCGCGATGCAGAGCATTTCCCCGATGTCTGGTCGCTTCTCAAGGCCATGGGGCAAGCCGGGCTGCAGACGTATTCCACCTCGCAGGACATCATAGACCGGGTCGCCGATGGCCGGTTGGTGCTGGGCTACAACATCCTTGGCTCTTACGCGGCCGATCAGGCGAGGTTGGCGCCCGAAATCGGATTTGTGCTGTTGCGCGACTACACGGTCGTCGTCTCGCGTGTTGCCATGGTCCCAAGGTCCGCAGCGTCTCCAGAACTTGGTCGCGCATTTCTTGCCTTTCTGATGAGTGCGGAGGGTCAAACCCTGCTTTCGGAAAAGCTCCGCCTGCCCGCTGTCAGCCTGGAAGTGTCGGGCGCGGGAAGTGGGGCCGCGATGCAAGCCGCCCTGGGAGACCAGTTGCGTCCCGTTGCTGTCAGCCCGGGTGTTTTGGTCTATCTTGATCAGGCCAAACGCCAGCGGTTGCTGCGCCTGTGGCGTGAGGCTCTGGACCGAGAATGACCCTGTCAGCTTCTTGACAGGTATTTGTGCTGAATTTCTTCGCAGGGTCGGCACGAGGAGGTGTCGGCTTGAGAATCCGCACGAAAAACCGTGCTTTGGGAGGAGAATCGACATGAAACATGCGCTCTTGGGCGTCCTTTTTGCATCGGCGCTGGCACTGCCAGTTTTTGCCGAAGACTACATGATCATGGCTCCGGCGGCCCCCGGTGGTGGCTGGGACGGCACAGCGCGCGCAATGCAGGAGGTCATGCAGGCCGAGGGAATTTCCGCTTCGGTGCAGGTCCAGAACGTGCCTGGAGCTGGTGGCACCGTCGGTCTTGCGCAGTTCGCCTCGTCGACGTCGGGCGATGCCAGCCAGCTGATCGTCGGCGGCTATGTGATGGTTGGCGCGATCCTGACCAATGAATCGCCAGTGTCGCTGACGGATGTCACCCCGATCGCCCGGCTGACTGGCGAGGCGGTGGGCATCGCGGTTGCAGCTTCCAGCCCGATTCAGAATATCAACGAACTGGTCGAGATGATGAAGGCCGATCCTGGGTCGGTGTCCTGGGCAGGCGGCTCGGCGGGTGGTGTCGACCACATCACCGTTGGCCTTCTGGCCAAGGCGGCGGGGGTGGACCCGACCAAGATAAACTATGTCGCCTTCTCGGGCGGCGGCGAAGCGCTGGCCGCGATCCTGGGCAATCAAGTGACCGTGGGCATCTCTGGTGTCGGTGAATTCCTGCCGCAGGTCGAGGCGGGCACCATGCGGATGCTGGCTGTTTCGACTGCCGAGAAGTGGCCAGGCACCGATGCGCCGACCCTGATGGAATCGGGCTATGACGTGAACGTGCAGAACTGGCGCATGGTCGCGGCCGCTCCGGGCCTGTCGGCAGAACAGAAGGCGGCTGTCATGGCCGACATCGACAAGCTGGCCAACTCTGCTGGCTGGAAGGCCATGCTGGAGTCCAAGGGCTGGGCCAACACCTACCTCGCCGGAGCCGATTTCGACGCACAGCTTGCCAAGGAAATCGAAGCCACCACCGCAGTCCTGAAGGACATCGGCCTGGTCAAATGAGCGGATATGACCCCGCAACCGGACGTCGCCCTGACAGGGCGGCGTTCATCATAGCGGCCCTTCTGGCGGGAATGGGTGCGCTGTTGATCTGGCAAGGTCACGCCATCCCGGAAAAGGGTGGCTATGCGGGCATCGGCTCGGGCGATGCGCCGGTCTTTATCGGAATCTGCCTTTGGCTTCTTGCCATGGGCCATGTCTGGAAGGGCCTGCGACACGGCGGCGTGGGCGTGCCACGCCAACAGCCGGTGCCGGTGCTGTTCATCACCGGTGGATTGGCGATTCAGCTGATTCTGCTGCACCCCCTGGGCTTTTCCATCGCCTCGGGGATTCTGTTCGCCTGCACGGCTGGCGCCTTTGGCAAGCGCAACTTCGCTATCAGCCTGCCGGTCGGGATTGTCTTCGCCTTGGCGGTCTATGGCGTGTTCGACAAGCTCCTGAAGCTGAATCTTCCAGCGGGTCTTCCAGAAAATCTGATCTTCGGGGGCTGAGATGACAACGTTCGACTTCCTGCTGCAAGGCTTTGCCACCGCGCTTCACCCGATGATCCTGCTATACGCGCTGATCGGCGTCACGCTGGGCACGGCGGTCGGGGTTCTGCCCGGCATTGGCCCGGCGCTGACCGTGGCGCTCTTGCTCCCCGTCACCTACGGGTTGGATCCGGCCGGGTCGCTCATCATGTTCGCCGGCATCTACTATGGGGGCATGTACGGAGGATCCACCACATCCATCCTGCTGAATACGCCGGGGGAAAGTGCGTCCATCGTCACGGCGCTGGAGGGCAACAAGATGGCGCGCGCCGGGCGCGGCGGCCCTGCTTTGGCCACTGCTGCCATCGGGTCTTTCGTGGCGGGTCTCTTGGCCACGCTCGCTCTGGCCTTCCTTGCTCCGCATATCGTGAAACTGGCGCTGGTCTTCGGACCCCGCGAGTATTTCGCTTTGATGATGCTGGCCTTTGTCACGGTCTCGGCCGCCTTTGGCGACAGTACGATGAAGGGGCTGACCTCACTTTTCGTGGGTCTTGCCCTGGCAGTTGTCGGCATTGACGGGTTGACCGGCCAGGCGCGGCTGTCTTTCGGGGTGCCGCAACTTCTGGACGGAATTGAAGTCACGACCCTGGCCGTCGCAATGTTTGCGGTGGGTGAGGCCCTTTTCGTCGCGGCACAGGGCGCGGCGGGGCAAGAGAAGGTCCATGCCATCAAGGGCTCGGTCGCGATGACCCGCGCCGACTGGTCGCGGTCGTGGAAGCCTTGGCTGCGCGGTACCGCGATCGGCTTTCCGATCGGTGCCATGCCGGCAGGCGGGGCGGACATCGCCAGCTTTCTGTCCTACGGCACGGAAAAGCGCATGACGAAATACCCGGAAGAGTTCGGCCATGGCGCCATCGAAGGCGTCGCGGGCCCGGAGGCTGCCAACAACGCCGCCGCGGCAGGCACCCTCGTGCCGCTGCTGACTCTGGGTCTGCCGACGACGGCGACGGCGGCCATCATGCTGGCCGGTTTTCAGCAGTTCGGCCTGCAGCCGGGACCGCTCCTGTTTGCCACATCGCCGCAGCTTGTCTGGGGTCTGATCGCCAGTCTTCTGATCGCCAACGTGATGCTTCTGGTCTTGAACCTGCCGCTGATCCGGCTGTGGGTCAAACTGCTGATGATCCCGCGCCCCTGGCTTTATGCGGGCATCCTCCTGTTTGCTACCCTGGGCACGATCGGATTGAACCCGTCGCCGGTGGAACTGTCGATGCTGCTGCTCTTCGGGGTCATGGGCTACCTGATGCGGCTTTTCGGCTATCCCATTGCGCCGGTGGTGGTGGGCCTGATCCTTGGACCGATGGCGGAACAGCAACTGCGGCGCGCACTGTCGATTGCCCAGGGCGACTGGACGACACTTGTAAGCACGCCGCTTGCCGCAGGGCTGCTGATCGTGGCGTTTCTCGCCTTGGTGGTGCCGCCAGTCATGCGATGGCGCGGAAAAGGAGCCGTCCTGGCGCAGATTGCCGGCGACGAAGACTGAGCGCGAAGCGGCGCGCGCTGAATCAGCCGGCGATTGCGTTCCACCCTTGGCGGCAGTGCTGTCGAAGGACAATTGCGCGACACCCCGGGGGCGGGACGCCTGCGGTCAGACCTCAAGGTCAACCGATAGCCATTGACTCCTGTTCCCGGCCTGTTTCCAATCGGCGCGGGAACCGGCCCGGACCCTGACAGGGTCAGACAATGAAACGGTGCGACCGGGCGCACAGTGTCACAGAATTTTCTCGCGCCCGGGATACACGGGCCGGACAAGAAGGAGGATACCAACATGAAAATCAGAACTGCGCTTGGTCGCACGGCGAGTCTTGTGGCATTGCTGGCGGCCACGACCGCTTCTGCACAGTCACTTGCCGAGGTGGAAACCGCTGCCAAGGCCGAGGGCATGCTGACAACCATCGCCCTTCCGCACGATTGGTGCGGGTATGGCGACGTGATTGCCGGCTTCAAGGCCAAGTACCCCGAGATCAACGTCAACGAGCTGAACCCCGACGCGGGCTCGGCCGATGAGATCGAGGCGATCAAGGCCAACAAGGACAACAAGGGCCCGCAGGCTCCCGACGTGATCGACGTGGGTCTGGCCTTTGGTCCCTCGGCCAAGGCCGAAGGACTGACTCAGCCGCACAAGGTTGCAACCTGGGCCGAGATTCCGGACAACATCAAGGATGCCGACGGCCATTGGTATGCCGACTACTACGGCGTGATGTCCTTCCTGGTGAACAAGGACCTGGTCGAGAACGTCCCGCAGGATTGGGCTGACCTCCTGAAGCCGGAATATGCCGGTCAGGTGGCGCTGGCGGGCGATCCGCGCGCTTCGAACCAGGCGATCCTGGCGGTGCTCGCGGCGGGCATGTCGACCGGCGCTGCGCCCGGCGAAGCCGCCGGCAAGGCGGGTCTGGATTTCTTCAAGCAGCTGAACGACGCGGGCAACTTCGTCCCCGTGATCGGCAAGGCCGGCACGCTGGCGCAGGGCACGACGCCCATCGTCATCATGTGGGACTACAACGCCCTTGCCGCGCGTGACACGCTGGCTGGCAACCCGCCGGTCGAGATCGTGGTTCCGGCTTCGGGCGTCCTGGCGGGCGTCTACGTACAGGCGATCAGCGCCTATGCGCCGCAGCCGAATGCCGCGAAACTGTGGATGGAATACCTTTACAGCGACGAAGGTCAGCTGGCCTGGCTGAAGGGCTACTGCCACCCGGCGCGCTTCAACGCGATGGCCGCTGCCGGCAAGATCCCGCAGGAACTGCTGGACGCTCTGCCTCCGGCCGCCGCCTATGAAAAGGCCTATTTCCCGACGCTTGAAGAAGTGGACGCCAACAAGGCGGCCGTGACCGGTGGCTGGGACGCAACGGTCGGTGCCAACGTCGCCGAATGATCTGACCTGACAGGTGCCCGCCCCGGTTCATTCCGGGGCGGGACACACTCACCAAGGCCGCCAGACGCCTTGGGGGCATCGAAGACGGGGAACACATGACCGAAATACCCATGGGTCGCCGACCAAGACGGCGTCTGCCGGTCGAATGGCTGGGCATCCTGCCATTTGTCGCCTTCGCAATGCTGTTCCTGATCCTTCCGACAATGAAGATCGTGATCGGTGCGTTCCAGTCGCCCGAAGGCGGCTTCACGCTGCAGAACCTGATCGACTTGAACACTGACTCGATCCGGAATGCCTACTGGACCTCGATCAAGCTGTCGCTGATCACGGCACTGCTCGGATGTGCGGTGGGGTTTGCCATGGCCTCGGCTGTGGTCTTCGGGGGGCTTCCCAAGCGGGTCCGCAGCCCTTTGCTTACCTTCTCTGGCGTGGCGTCGAACTTTGCCGGGGTGCCGCTGGCCTTTGCCTTCATCGCGACGCTTGGCCCCGCCGGGCTGGTGACGCTGTGGCTGAAGACCGAGTTCGGCATCAACCTGCGCGCCATGGGGTTCAACCTGCTCAGCTTCTGGGGGCTGGTTGTCACCTACCTGTTCTTCCAGATCCCGCTGATGATCCTGATCATCATCCCCGCGCTTGACGGGCTGAAGCGCGAATGGCGCGAAGCCGCGGAGGTCCTTGGGGCCACGGGTCGGCAATACTGGCAGATGGTGGCCCTGCCGATCCTGTTTCCGTCGCTTCTGGGGACCTTTGCGCTGCTGTTCGCCAATGCGTTCGGGGCTGTCGCCACGGCCTTTGCCCTGACCGGGCCGCAGCTGAACATCGTCCCGATCAAGCTGTTCGCGCAGATCCGGGGTGATGTGCTGGGCAACCCGAACCTTGGCTACGCGCTGGCCTTCGGGATGATCGTCATCACCGGACTGGCCAACGTCACCTACATCGTGCTGCGCACCCGGTCGGAGAGGTGGTTGAAATGACCCGCATCCTCGCCTGGGCCGCCCTGATCGGGGGCTGTCTTTTCTTCCTTCTGCCGCTGGTCGGGATGACCGAGTTCAGCCTGAAGATGCGGCGCGGGGTCTATTCCTTCGATGCCTATGTGAAGGTGTTCGAGGATCCGGCTTTCTGGGCCACCTTCGGCTATTCGCTGACCCTGGCCGCCGCGACCATTGTATTTGGCGTGCTGCTGGTGGTGCCGACCGCCTATTGGGTGCGGCTGAAACTGCCACAGGCCCGCCCGATCATCGAGTTCATCACCCTGCTGCCGCTGGTCATTCCGGCCATTGTCATCGTCTTTGGCTATATCCGGCTGTACAACACCTCATCCATCCTGCCGCTGACCGGCTCGGCGTTTGGCACCGACATTCTTCTGACCATGGGCTATGCCACGCTGGCGCTGCCCTACATGTACCGGGCGGTGGATACCGGGTTGCGAACCATCGACGTGGCCACCCTGACAGAGGCGGCGCAATCGCTGGGCGCGGGCTGGTTCACCATTCTGGCCCGGATCATCCTGCCCAATGTGCTGGTCGCAGTGCTGTCGGGCGCTTTCCTGACGCTGGCCATCGTGATCGGAGAGTTCACGATGGCGGCCTTGCTGAACCGCCCGGCCTTCGGCCCCTTCATGCAGCTGCTGGGCGCCAACCGTGCCTACGAGCCGCCCGCCCTTGCCGTGATCGCCTTCGCCATCACCTGGGCCTGCATGGGTCTGATCCAGCTGGTCACTCGGTTCTCGAAACATGAAAGGGCGAAGGTCTGATGGCCTTTCTTGACTTGAACAACCTTGAAAAGGTCTTCGGCGCGAACCGTGTCGTCAAGGACTTCAACCTGGGCATCGAGAAGGGTGAGTTCGTGTCCCTGCTTGGTCCCTCGGGCTGCGGCAAGACGACCGTCCTGCGCATGGTGGCGGGGTTCGAGACGCCGACTTCGGGCAGCATCCGGATCGACGGGCAGGATGTCACCGACCAGCGCACGAACCAGCGTGCAATCGGCATGATGTTTCAGGCCTATGCCCTGTTTCCCAACATGACTGTCGCGGACAACGTGGCTTTCGGGCTGAAGGTAAAGGGTGTGCCACGGGTCGAACGCGAGGGTCGCGTGACCGAGATGCTGCAGATGATCGGCTTGCCCGATCTTGGCAGCCGGTTCCCGTTCCAGCTTTCGGGCGGTCAGCAGCAGCGCGTGGCCCTGGCCCGCGCCCTGGCCCCGCGGCCCCGGGTTCTGTTGCTGGACGAACCCCTGTCGGCGCTGGACGCCAAGGTGCGCGTCTCCCTGCGCAACGAGATCCGCGAGATCCAGCGTGAGTTGGGGATCACCACCATCTTCGTGACGCATGATCAGGAAGAGGCGATGAGCATCTCTGACCGGATTGTCGTAATGAACGGCGGCATAGCAGAGCAGGCGGGCGCGCCGTTCGAAATATACAACAGCCCGCGAACCCGGTTCGTTGCAGGATTTGTCGGAACCCTGAACATGTTCACGGCGACGGTCGAGGCGCCCGAAGCAGGGCGGCTGACCGTTGCGGGGCAAGGCCTGACGCTGATGAAAGGTGTCACCGCCGCACGCAAGGGCGATACGGTGACACTGGCGCTGCGTCCCGAAGCGATCCAGCTTGGCCGCGCCGAGGGCCGCGAGGTCGTACTGCCCGCAACCATCGACGAGGTGCATTTCCTGGGCTCAGTGATCCGCGTCAGGGCACGCGTTGCGGGAACGGTGGTGGCGCTGGACACGTTCAACCGGCCGGACCAACCTCCCCCGCCTGTCGGCAGCGCCACCGAAATCAGCTTTGCCGCAAGCGATGTGATCCTGCTTCCACAATAGTCCCCGGTATCGGCCGACAATTGCCCCTGACCTGTGCCGGTGGTGGGGAGGCTCAGGGACGGTTGACCTGTGGTCGGCCACTGACTTTCGGGCACATCGATATCCGCAGGCGGGCAGATGTTCGATTGCACGCCCTTGCCTGCGAGACAGAGGGCGCGGCAGGAGATCGCGGAGGATCTGTGCGTCGGGCTATCGACGCTGACGCGGCGGCTGAGGTGAGGTGCCCCTAGTTTCCTAGACACCTGCCTCGTACAGTTTCTGCTGTCTGGTTTCGAAGTCAACGGGCGACAGCATGCCGTTATTCGTGTGCTTGCGCTTCGGGTTGTAGAACATCTCGATGTACTCGAACACGTCCTGCCTTGCGGCTTCCCGATTTGGATATGTGCGACGGCGGATGCGCTCGCGCTTGAGAAGCTGGAAGAAGCTTTCCGCAACCGCATTGTCATGGCAGTTTCCCCTGCGGCTCATACTTGCGTCCAGATTGTGCTGGCTGAGGAACTGCTGCCACTCGCGGCTTGTGAACTGTGATCCCTGGTCGGAGTGGATCGTCACTTTGGCCTTTGGCTTGCGCCGCCAGACAGCCGCGAGGAGGGCTTGCAGCGCCAGGTCGGTCGTCATGCGGGGCTGGGCGGACCAGCCGACTACGCGGCGCGAGAACAGATCAATCACGACCGCCAGATAGAACCACCCCTCGTGGGTCCTGATATAGGTGATGTCGGCCACCCAGACCTTGTCTGGCGCATCCACCTCGAACTGCCGATCCAGCGTGTTGGATGCGACAACAGCAGGCTTTCCACCATATCGTCCGGGACGGCGCTTGTAGCCAACCTGGGCCAGGATGCCCGCAAGGCCAGCCAGCCGGGCGACACGGTTCTCGGAAACCTGTTCCCCCTGATCGCGCAGATCGTCGGCCAGTTTGCGATAACCGTAGACCTTGCCGCTGTCGGACCAGGCCTGCCGGATCAACTCCGTCTGGCGCACATCGTCCCGCGCACGCAGACTTAACGGTTCCTTAAGCCATGCGCAGAAGCCGGAGAAGTGGACCCGCAGCACCCGGCACACGGTCCGGACGCTGAACTCGGCCTGATGCGCCTGCATGAAGGCCGTCGCCATTGGGCTTGAACCAATGGCGCTCCAATGGCTCCATTCACTTTGCATCCTGCGCGAAGGACGCGTTCGCCATGGCTCTTGAACCAGTGGCGATCCATGGCTCACCCTTCTTTAGAATGTCGCGCTCCTCGGTCACTCGCGCCAGCTCGCGCTTCAGCCGTCTGTTCTCGGCCTCATGGTCGACGCCGACCGACTTGGACACCGGCTCTCCGAACAGCTTCAGCCACTTATACAATGAATGCGAACTCACTCCCAAACGCCGGGCAACCTCGCGAACGGGGTATCCCCGAACCGTGATCTGATGCACCGCATTCCGCTTGAACTCGTCGCAGTAGTTGCTCGTCCCCATCTCGGCCTCCTAGCCTCAAAGTTAGGGGGCAAAGCCTCTACAAATCTAGGGGCACCTCATTCCCCTTCAAGTTCTTAGGGGGATTTTCGGGTCTGAAGAGTTAAATGGTGCTGCAAGAGAGGATTGAACTCTCGACTGTGTATTAAAAAACAATAGGTTAAGATGTATTCTGGCACGCTAGCAGGCATCCATTCTGGCACCGAATTTCTGCCCACCGCGACGACTGAGGATGTCACCCATGACCTCATTTGGCAAATGAAGGAGCGATCGGGGATCGCTGCCGGGAATCGGGGAACGGCAGACAAATCGTCCATCCCCGATTCACGTCGTATCGAGGAGAACGCGCAGCGCTCGCACCCGGTTCGGTGTCACCCCGGGGTCGGAGCCGCTGGAGATGACGCGAATGAACTCGATCCAGGTCTGCTCGTTCTTCGTCAGGTGGTCCCACGGTCCCGCTGGGGCCGTCGGCAGGGTGAAGATCGTGTCATCCTTCTCCGCCTTCATTTACCAAAGATCCCGCGAAGAGCTGCGCGGGACCGTGCAGTGATCCGCGGATCGCTGTTGTCCGACGCGTCGCGCAGTTCTTGCAGCCAGCCGCGCTCGTTCTCGGTGGCGGGTGTGCCGAAGATGTCGGTGATCGCCTTCGCTGCGGTTGCTCCTACAGCCTGGTCGAGCGCGAGCCGCATCAGGTAAGCCGGATCAACTTCCAACGCCTTCGCGAGCGAGGGCACGCGATCCAGCGGAACCTTGTTCCGACCGTTCTTGAGGAAGGTGATCATGTTGGCGTTGGGGAAACCGGCCTCGCTGGCGATTTCTGCTTGGGTCTTCTTGTGGGCAAGGTCGCGGATCCGGTCCGCGATCAGTCGCGCGGTTGCGGTATTTTGATATGGGTTGGTCATGTCGTCTCTCATGTGGTTGGTCACATGAGATACTTACCTGTGAATAACGGTGCGGTCGGGTGGGGACACGCGGTAGACCGCTGGGACCTACTTAAAGACCGAAGTCCTAGAGAAACGTCACGACCATGATGGGGATGCTTTCAGCCCCAGCCAGTTGGGGGCGGACGAGTCCTCCGCTCCCGTCATGAGAGACCTTTTTCGGCCCATTGCGGTCGTTCATGACTGGCGCAGGGGTTGGCCGGTGTCAGAACGATCGCCACGGATGTCGAGCGTCTGCTCGGCCCGGTGAATCCGCTGCTGATGGTCACCGATCGGCCCTAAGGCATCGAGCTTAACCCGGCTTACGTCGATGTGGCCGTCCAGTGCGGCAGAAATTCACCGGGAAACAGGCCGTTCTCGAAGGAGGAGAGCCCGACTACTGAGGGTCACTGTGACCTGTCGCATCGCTAGGCCAGGCGTGGCGGAGGTCCGGAACTACTTTCGCTTACCTACCACGGCACCAATCGACACGCCGATGAGCCCGAAGGCTATAACGATCACGAAGTCCAATATCCACGCAACGAAAAGAGCAGGAATCCAGCCCAGCCCCAATCCGAGGAAAAAGCCGAACTGCCCCATGGCGTAAATCCAGCCGATAAAGAAAATCACGACGCCGATGATGGTCAATTCAGTTTCCTTCCTGCCCGTTTTCTCTGTGAGCGATTAGCTTCCGGTAAGCTTGTAGATAAGCGTTGAGAATGTCTCGAAGCGATGCCTCTGTAACGCCGTGAGAGATATTGACGTCAAATCGCAACGCATAGCCATCTACTAAAGTTAACAATGGCCCTATAGTTTCATGGGCATTCCAGTGACCGGAAGTTGTTGAAAATCCTGCATATGGGAATTGAACCTCCCCATAAAACTGCATTGTCTCACCGCCGTGATCGAGAAAGATGTTGAACGCATAGGCACCACTCTCGATTTCGACCTTTATGGAGTTGGTCAATCCTTTGAAGTTCTCTGTGGATGCTTTGGGGTGAATCCTGCGAACGACAGATAGGATTTCATTTAGATTGGACGAAATAATTACTGGTTCGCTCATCCCATTCTCACCACGTCAGATTCTGACAGTTTCATTTCGGTCAGAAATCTTCGCAGGAACGCGACCCAGATTTCTGCGAGACGATGAAGCGTCTTCGCAGGAAGCCCGCCAGAAATGAAGCAGTGATGCTTCAGGATTGCCAGATTACCTTCAGGAGAATATGTGAATATCATGTAGGATTTCTTGGTGTTCCACTGCAGGATATCCATGTCGGTCCATCCATCACCGAGCCTGATAGCGGATAGGAAAGTCAGAACGCGCCCATCTGACGTGATTATGAATGCAGAGTTTTCACGACGAACCCTATAGCGCTGCATGGGCGTGTCACCCATCATTCG
>Ga0075154_10001517_pt1 | contig 16474 bp, 15 predicted proteins | sample JI71714BDNA_FD_70965 | JGI IMG/M metagenome (GOLD analysis project Ga0075154, IMG submission 70965) | Wastewater effluent complex algal communities from Wisconsin, to seasonally profile nutrient transformation and Carbon sequestration -... | ecosystem: Engineered > WWTP > Effluent > Algae... | reverse complement strand
AATAGCTGCTATAGGTCATCATGCTCTTTGAAAAATGGAATCCATTTTGTGCCAAAAAATCCAACTAAATTTGAAAAATGAAAAAATCAAGTTTGCTTGGGCGGTTTCATGTTTTTTCGGATTGATTGATAATTTTTTTTAAAGAGATGCTTCTAAATACCAAAAAATTGTATTTACACAAGATAGCTAAATAAAGATTAGTTTTCTTATTGTTTGACCAAAACTCAATCTGCGCTCCACCATGTTAAGATTTTGACCAACATGTTTTCACAAAGACAAGGAGCTTTTTCCCCAGTGGAAATTTTTTTGCCTTTCTCCTTGATTCAGAACATATCAAGCTACCACGGTATGTTTACCTAAATGAGAACAAATCATTACCTTAAGGTGACATAGGTACAGTGTTGGAAATTACTTTTGATTAGAAGTTTAATTGCTCTAATGCTATATTTGAAGGATAATTTAATTAAATGAATTACAGCTGTGATTTTTAAGTCCAGAAAACTACGTTGGTTTGGTGTAGAACGCAACCGGCAGAGCCAAATGAGTAAAAACTCGTGATGATCGAAAACTTAAACTTGGGTAATCGATAATCGAGGAACTCTTAACACATGGTTAATCGAAAAGATTTCTTAGCACATGGGTAATTGAAGATCTCTTAGCACGAAAGAACAAATCTCCTTGACGACGCGAATTAAGTGACATTAAATTATTACGTTTAAAATGTTTGGTAATCACTCGATGCCGCCACCACCCTTGCCTGCAGGACTTATGTGTAAGTGAAGCTGACTGATACCAAAACGTTTGCAAATGCATTGGAGGTTGACTTGATTATTTTTTCGTTTCGAATCGAATCTGATTAGTAAATGCCTCTGGAGGTCCTGGTGGTCAGACACATGGTGGAAGCGCAGCACAGACTCAAACGCAAAAACACGACATTTTCGTGGGTAACCTAGCATTTAATACCACTGAGGAGCAGCTACATCAGGTCTTCAGCGAAATTGGTCGCGTGATCAAAGTTCGTATGGTGACTGACAGCGAAACTGGAAAACCTCGAGGGTTTTCTTTCGTGGAATTTGAAGATCCGCAAGCCGCTCTAGCTGCAATCCGCAATATGAATGATTATGAGTTGAATGGGCGCTCCCTTCGGGTAAACTTTAGTAACAGTTCGCATTTAGAGACGCTTGCAAATCAGCTGGGCATGGATATGACACAAAAGTCTACTTCAGGAGCTGTGTCGAGTAAAGATCCAAGCTCCAAGAATAAACTACTTGGTATTGATGTAAATGCAGGCAACAGCACTCAAGCTGTTGCAGATGCTATCAGAGCCCTGTCCAGGGGCGAAATGTGGGATGTGTTATTTCAGCTAAAAGCAATCGCCGACCGTGACCCGGATGAAGCGCGAAAGTTGTTGTGTGTCCATCCCCAACTTCCAGAGGCGATTTTACATCTCATGTCGAAAATGGATATGGTCCAAGCACCTCTGCCTACCTCTGTCGGTGTAGCGCCATCCGCAGGACCCGAACCAACGACGCATTCTACTGCTACTTCTGCTGATCCTAGACTTAGAGCTTCTGCTAGCGCCGCGCCCACAACTATTCCCATGGTGACGGATCCAAGACAAGCAAGATCGGCTAACGCCCTTCCTGTTCCTGTGCAACCATCGGTTGATTCAAGAACACGTAGTTCGGACCCACGAATGCTTCAGCCACCACCTCCTCCTCCACCTTCCTTCCCGCAGCCTCCTCCAGCACCACCAACTGCTGCCACTGCTCAACTAGACCCTGCTCTCGTGCAACAAGTTATGTCGCTAACTCCTGCCCAAATTGCCCAATTGCCACCAGACAAGCAACAAAGCATATTGGCTCTTAGGCATCAAATTACAGGCGGAAGATGAATTCCCACAAACGTATTTAATCGTAAATTAGTTTACTTTTGTTTACTCATAGAATCGCTACAAGCTACAATTATAGCTCATTAAGAAGCTGACGAGAAACTCAGAGCTCTTCATTTGATTCGAGCTTCAACTTAGCAATGTAGTCGTTCCGAGTTAGGCCACCGTTTTCTATCAAAACCTGAATCATTTGTTCTGATGCATCACATTGATAAGCCCAGTCTAATGCTAGATTACCTCCTTTTGTTTCAGAATTGATTTCCGCGCCTTCTTCCAACAAATACCTCACCACATTTGTGTGACCAGAGCAAACAGCCTCATGCAGTGGCTGCCACTTGTTTTCATCCCTCTCGAAGAGAATTTGACGGTTTAGTTCAGCAGATTTTTTTATAGCTTCTAAATCACCAAGCTGTGCCAAGCGTGCAGCATTCTCAAATGGTACTGGTTCGAAATGTATGAAAATGTTGGCATAGTATTTGCCTTTGAGCGCAAATGGTCGTCCGTGTAGCAAAGAATGCGATTCATACATAACCATGTCACCCGGCTTCATCGATATATTGTAAACCTTGCCATCGTGCCCGTAAACTTCAAGGGGCCAATCTACTTCCATTTCTGGATCTTGATCGACATTTATGATGGCAGAGCTAACAAGGGGGAGGCGATCAACGTGGGTTGCTAGAATGGCACCCTCATGGTATACACGAATGCCATATAGAGAAGTAGTTTCCAAAGACCTGCCTACCCACTCAGAAATAGTATTCTGCGCCATATTCCAAATTTGATTCTTCAAGTCATACCCACCGCCTATCATATCGCTATCTTCGACGGAAACCATAGTTGAATTGACAAGCCAATTATTTGTATATGTATATCCTGTGCCCCATTCCTCTACTTTCCCATTATGTCGGTTTTCGTGCCAGAACTTTTCAATAAGCCTAAAGACTTCTTCGGGAGCACGGACCTTTTTGAAACCTAATTCTGTGTAATTCTGCACGAAGCGATTGATGTTGGTGACAATATATGGTTCGACAGTAGCAAACATAAGCAACTCACAGTCATTCGACAAGGTTGATCCAAGTTCATCTTAATGCGCTCCGTTTCTGTGGCATCGCAACGAGACCCACGTGTCCCGAAAAACTCACGACATCCGCTCATAAACTCTGAAGCAATTTGCACTGGCATTAGAAGACAGATTTACAACAAAAACTTTCAAGAAAATTGAGGATCAGCTCACCTTGGTATACTTTTGATCGATCGCCCAATGGTTGAACTGGCATTCCTAAGTATTCTTTCGGTGTAGCGTGATTGACAGGATCCAAATTGTGCGGCAGCCATGCGTAATTTGTCGAGATAGAACCATGATGAATCGGCCATGAGACATCGACTCCAAAATCTGCTATGGTTATATCCGTAGACATCAGAGTTGCGTCCTCTGGAAAACTCACACCGGTAGAGGTGCACTTCGTTCCAACATCAACACAAATTGAATTTATGTCATTACTGTTGCTTTGAGAATCTGACGCATGGGCCGCTCGATCTTTATGGGCTAAATATACCACGCCACCCAAGATGAATGACTGTTGTGAAAACTTCATCCCAAACCAACAAGCTATTGATTGACAAGGAAAATTACTTGCTCAAAGAGTTAAATGATTTTTACACTAAAACTATCTTTCTTTCGCTTTAACTAGGATGCGAACGCGAAAAATGAAGTCAGGTTTTTGAATTTACCTACTGTACCGGTAGTCGCTTAATTATCGTTGTGGATCTGAGTTTATTTCCCCTTGTAATCATTCATACATGAATGCATGAATGCATGAATACATGAATACATGAATACACCAAAAGAATGGAAGAATAGTATTGCTAATTTAACAATTTCGCCTTGAAGAATATATTTCGTGTCCTGATGAGTCTAAGCTCCACAGATTCTGTGCTATATTTCGTAATTGATTATTCAACAGGGTTAGATGAAATCATGTATAAAGAAAGACACACATAAAATATACATAGATGTTGAAATATTACTTGGATCAAATTATTTTCTTTTTTATTTGCCAACTTTAACAATTGTTTCCATGGTGAGTCGTAGTCTGAATCTAAAAAGAGTGGCGGAGTGAAAGATTATCCATATTACAGAATGGAATACATCAAAATCCCATAAATTTGCATGGCTAGTTAAAGATGCGGACTCACATTCAGATTGCAGATTCGCTTTCAGATGTTTAGATTGGTGATGGTAGTCTGCAGCTTATAGTGCTGAAGTAAGAAGCAAGAAGCACGAAGAAACAAACTTTGACAGATATCAAAGGACGACAGTCAACAAGAGAAAGAAAAGAAAAGAATAAAATTATGAAAATTGGACCAGCTCATAATTTTAAATTTAATTGTGGACATTGATCCAACTTTAGCTGCATGATCAACATTAAAATTATACCCTCTACCACCTAGGATTGTAGACACAGCAGGTGTGAAAATGAGGACTCTTGCGTTACTTGAGTCGAGTCTGTGGAGATAAAGAAGTCCTCAAGCAGGTACTCTAAGATGGATTGGTAGACTGAAGGCGTACCAGAACTACTGAGAGGAGTTGATTTTTCGAACTCAAGATAAGGACCTGATCTATTTCTCAAGACAATTAAAAAGCTGGATCACTGATTCTGTCAGAAGAGCCTGTGATACCTGTGAATCCTACCACCCATCAGAAGAAGATATGTGATCTTTGTGCAGCTGCAGCTGTCAGGAATGAGGATATCCTGAGGGAGAACATGCAGTCACTTTATGCTGTTGTGCCATCATTGTATGAGCCTACTATGGAGGTCAAGATTTCTAATCATGTAAATCATTACAAGATCAAGTATACCAGGGACAAGCTGATCCAACTGAAGATTATCAAGCAGCTGATGTACTCAAACAGGAGTGAGGATTTAAACACTCTACACAAGCAAGTAATGGCTACAGTCAACCTATTTATGCTATGTCAAGAGTGTCACCAAAGTCCTCAAGAATTCTGAGGCAGTTCACTGAAATGAGACAGGTATGAAAGCAATTGGGAATAAAAATCGAACAATCTGAACAAGGAGTAAATGCAGGACTTAAACAGAATCCATCAAGAACCCAAGAAGCAATGGAACGCTACAGGTTGCATTTCTTTTCTGGAATTTATTATCCCAAACAATTCTGGTATGGGTTTCAAAATAAACGATTATGACAGATGCAACACACAGAAAACAATGCACTATAATATGGCATGTTTATGATCTATAAAAAGTATCGCTCGTGGAAAAGAAAGTACAGGAAGACATAATTGAACAAATCAACAATAAATTTGGAATAGAAAGTATGTGTACTACAAACTGAGGTGAAGTCCTTGAAGAGCAAGGCATGATAATCGGCTATAAAAAAAGGTAAAGCTAAATTTAGGTAAAGATAGTCTTCGTATAGCTTATTAGGTAAATAGTCTTTGAATAACTTATTAGGTCAAGATGTTCCTCAACTTCAAATAGCTACGACAATCGGACTGGACAAAAATCCACAAGGATGTTGGACCACTCATACACAGTACATACAGATATGAAGAGCCACACAAGATTATACATGACGCTTAGAAAGGGGGGCATATATACATCATCATCTAATCAAATACTTAACACAAAAATCTCAACAGAAGCCAGTCTAGTCAAAATGCTTTGGGACAAATTTTGTCGACATATCACATCCTGTCCAAGCAGGGTGTCTACTACAACATGTGAAGACAACAAATGCACAATCCTGTTGTGAAAACCGAAAACTATCCAGTAGAAAGAGAAGATAACATGTAAATATGGGAAAATGCTTATTTCATTGCAATTCCAATTGTAAAAGACCCTTTTCAATGGGACCTAACAAAAATGTTGCTTTTGTGTTTATACAGCAATTGTCATTTAGTTTAATTGCAAAGTCAATTATCATACGCTTCATCTGTGCTTATAAGAATTGTATAGCTAACAAATGTGCTTTGAAGGTTCAAAGAAATGGCGACGAATCCAAAGTCAAGGTAGCGAAAGGATCTCATAAAGACACATTCCAAGATGGGCCACTACATCGGAAGATCATGATCTCCAGGATCACCATTGAAAGATTCACCCAAAGTGCACTTTCTGAACTGGACAAACATATGGCCAAGATTTACAGTGATGTAATAAAATTAATGACTTTTTTATTGCCAACACCTGTGCTAAAACTCCTGAAGAACATGTATGGGTTAGAGCAAGCTGGCAAAGTATGGAACAAACATCTGAATTGAGATCTTGAAGAGCTCGCGTACCTGCATTCCAAAATAGACCCATGCAAGTTTTGAATAATTATTTTATATGGACAATTGCATCCTGGCTGCAAAGATTACACAACTAGAAGTGGCAGTGGCTGAGCTGGCTTGCAAATTCGAAATTACAGATGAAGGAGGAGTGGATGGATACTTGGGTGTGAAGGTAGAGCATGAATCATAGCCACTACTAATTGGTCAAATATTAAAGGGAATGGTTTTCAACAACAGAACAAAGTTAAAGGAAATTCCTACTCTGTCAAGAAAGATCCTCCACAGAGACCTGGAAGCTTCTACACATGATACACCATGAAAGTACAGACTAATACTAGTTTTTAAAACTTGACTTCCCCAGACATAGCCTATGCAGTGCACCAGTGCGCCAGGTTTGCGGTCAATCCCAGATGTACAGATTACATTGTAATGTTTGACTTATGTCCGATCACATGGGGCATCAAAGCTACAGACTGTGTCAGCACTGAGCACTATAAAAGCAGAGTTCGTAGCCCTAATCAAAGGACTGTGTATGACAATACCAATTATTAATCTCATTTATGAACTAAGGGAGAAGAAAGTGGGATTGTCAGGTGAAGGCTCCAAAGTGAGATTTAAGGTGATTGAGGACATCACTGGGCCAAGGGTCCTTGCATGTGTAGCAAAAATCAGGCCAAGAACATATCACATAAATAACAAATATAGGCGTTTTGTAAAGCATGTTGAATGCGTGACATCAGTGTCCAGTCTGTCGGGTCAGAGGACCAACAACTAGCTGGTATTTTAAAAACACCACTTCTGGTAATTCATTTCGAGAGAGTGTGTGATATCATACTTGGGCACGCTCCAGAACTTAACACCACAGGATTGCAAGGGAGTGTGAAAAAGTGGTATTGCAGAGGCTAAGGGCAGTGCCACTAGGAGCACCATCAAACATCAAGAACATACACAGCGCCAATAACAATTTGCAAAGCCATATATGATTGTACAACAGCAACAACGGTACAGAGCAGGCTGGTGCATTCAACTGGGGCATAATGCAATGCATAAGTAAATAGGGGTTGTCAAAGTTCTATCTAATGTTGAATGTAATCTTTTTTCTACACTAAGCGGATTTGACTACCCCCAAATGCGTAAAATAACAAAAAGGTATCTTTGTTGCATTGGTACTTGAATGACACCTTCCATATTCAAAAGAACCCATCCACAATCGAAAGAACCCATCTGAAAATGCCTAGGCTTTCTAAAAAGGCAATCTTCATCAAAGAATATTAAACCTTATTATCAAGTCAGGTTGTGAAGGCTCATGTATGCTTTTGCATGATGAGGATAGCTTTGAAGATGAGACTGACAATTGTATGGTTGCAGAGCTGGCTGGTCAAATAGTGAGATCTATTTAAGCAGAGATAAGTATTTTGATCAGAAGAAATATTTGCTTAGTGATTCGGCCTTTTCCACATCGTCAGTGATGGTGCCAGCCTTCAAGAAGGGCCACAATCCCAACCTTAGTGAGGAGCAGAGGTATTTCAACATCAAGCTGGCGAAGATTTGGATCAAGAGCAAACATTGTATTGGTTTAATCAAAGCATGGTTTCAGCATTTGCGGGGTTTTTGGAGGGTGATCCAAGACAAGCAGGACCTAGATGCAATCCTCAGGTCGGCCATGTGTGCTTGTATCCTACATAATCTTCTTATTGATCATCCTGTTCTACCAGACTGGTTCAACGAAAGCATGGTGGAGTTGGATCAAGATGATGAGTTGAACCAGTCTGTGGAACAAAGCAGTGCAGATACAAGACACAGCCAAGTCTTTGCATACATGTTAGAGGAGCGTTAAGTACCAAAATAAACTAAAGTCTCTTTGCGTATTAACTAATAAACTCTCTTTTGCTGATTGACTAATAAACTAAGTATGAATTAAACTGAAAGTATTAGATTAATCATTTACTATAGGTAATGAACTATCAATATCATCCTGTGATGCCCCTTCCATAATCAGCTGCACTCGCTGGCATAACAGCTCTACTTTAAACTTCATGCATGCTGTATCTAAGTTTAGATGTTCATGATCTGCTTTGGCTTTTAGTTTCTCCATCTTAATATGTTTTTGTATCTTTTGTTGTTATTCATCTGCTCTCTCTTTAACTGGGACAATTCCATTAAGTCAGACGATAAGCTATTTGGAAATGCCCGCAGCTTCTTTGTTAGGGTTTGTACATCCTCTGCTGTTTGCTTGATACTAGGAGTATCAACTTCAACAGGCTTATTGTCATCCACTTCATCTGTCCTGCTTTCTATATCATCTATGATCTCCAGTGTACTGATGGAGTATATGGTGGATAGTGGTGTGGTGCTGGCTCTGTCACTAATGACATCCACTAGCTTGCAATAGTAAGGGCATCTCTGCTTCACTGCCGCCCTGATGCTTTCTTAAAAGTTCACACCAGCTCCTGTCTGGTTCAGCCAGTCTTTCGTGGCCCAAAACTGCTGCTCAAGATGATTGATCTTGACATGTATATCCCACCCCGGCATTTCCATTGTAATGTCCTTGTCCTTGATGATCTGACTTATTGCATTAGCAATCCCCATTTTTGTCATGCCATTTTGTTTGTTGCCTCCATGCCATCGATTGTAGTTCCCCTCTTTCATTAACCAGTCTATGATCACTGCCATCAAGTTGATTTCAGGCAATGGGCCATCAGTCTGCCATGGCACTTGAATTTACTTGTGACCAGCTTGAGCACTTTTTTGTTGTCATTGAAGCATCACTTACCACAAAACAAAAGACCCTCCCACTCATTCTCTGCAACTGGGGACATTACTTTCTTGAAGCAACTTGGATGAATGACATTCCAACACTCTGGATTATTGCATGCCTCCAAGGCTTCATCCTTTCTTAGACACTTCGAATGAAGTCTACAGTTATTCTCCATTTGCCGCTTATGGGAAAAGAATATTATCATCGAACTTAAAACCTATTATCTTTGAAGTTACTATTATTATAGCTCTTTTTTGGTTTTTGACCAATCAGAATTTTTTGGGATAAAATAACCTAATTTAGTGCAGAAAAAAGGTCAACGTTAGATAGAACTTTGACAACCCCTAATATAAATTCATAGTTTTTGGGTTTATACAACAATTGTCTTCAAGTTTATTTGAGAAGTTCAATTCTCGTATCAGTCCTTAGAATCTGTTTTTTGCCAAATTTGTGCAAAAGAGGTTGCCAAAAATGGCAAAGCCTTTCTTATGACAAAAAATAGTACTTTTATCTGATGTTAGAGTTGAGTATGAGTGACGTAAATATGACTCAAATGGCACTTTTACGAACCCAGCCTTGGGAATTGATCCGACTAAAATTCAGCATGGGGTGAAGCTAAATTTCCGACTAATAAGGCTCTGGCGTATTAGGCTCATCAAAAGTTATATTTCGGTTTAAATCATACCAAAATTGCCATTAATAAAACTTTGCAGCTTGAATCTGTAGCCCGTGTGCAATCCGGAGAGTATCATCATGTTCATCCCACCATCGATCGATACCTTAGTGCGTGATGTATTGGTCACGGCAGGGGAATCTGAGGATCGCTTTTATGGAAGAACTCCACCAAATTTTACTGCCTTAGAACGCTTAGAAGACTTGCTAGAGATTTCTTTGCGTAGGGAAGAGGGAGCTAGCTTAGAATTGGTAGGCGAAGATATTGTTCCTTATAAAGGTACGCCGGTTGCGAATACAGCTAACATTGAAGATGAATTCGAGGTGACTATGTTTGATGAATTAGTACCTTACTATAACGGGAATGCAAAACGCCAGTGTGCTTTCTACTTAGCAGTTTCTCGTTTGATGTGCGAGGCATACCAAGCTGGCCTCGTCTTACAGCACCAAACTTCTCCGCAAGAAGTTACAAGTCTATTTGATTTTTCACTGAACAGAAACAATGCAGCTGTTAGATGCACAAGAATATTGAATGCATTGATCGATCTTGGCGAGGCTTCATTCTGTTTGGAAAAATTCATCAAAGTAGTTTCGAGGAAGACAAAGAATATGGTACAAGAGTTGGATTTTTTCAGACGCTACACACATTATTTGAAAAACTTGCCCAAGTTGGAATCTGAGGTCATGTTTCGGCAGAACGCGTCTCGTGATGTACACCTGCGTTCGGTCGGTGCATCTCTCAGCCCTGCTTACTCATCGAATGTAGCACGCCAAAGCAGTGAACAATCTACTAACTCATTAATATTGACAAGAATGCAGGAATCAGAAAAATTTTCCGCTCGGATAGAGTCTGAGTTTACGACGCATGTCGAATTGGTAACCAACAAGTTTTTCAGTCTTTTTTACCGCTATTCCCCTTCAGTTACTCGGGGTGTGATGCGAGCTGAGTTAGGATCCATATTCCACAACTTCACATTGCAGGCTTCGATCAATAATCCGTCCGATTCTAGTGGCAGGGGTTCCAGGACCGGTGCTATAACAATGGTTGGAGGTGGTGGTATTCCATTGGGAAATTTGTCAAACTTGAAAAATACATCTGCCTGTGGGATTTCTGGATTGTTATCTGCTACATATAACATAGTCTCAGGTTTCAATGCTGAAAGTGATGTAGTCGTACAAGAAAAGCTCCTGATGGACATTTTGATTCCTATGCACAAGCCTCAAGGGATGGTACTCTGGAGGGACCAAACGCCGTTGTTAGAATTATATCATGAAGCCCTTGTCAAGTGCGTATCTAAAATTCTCGATAATCTCAGAAATATCCATTCTTCCGATCTCAGTCTTTCCAGGGTAATTAAATCTCTTCTGCATCCAGACGTTTGGCCTGAAGGTCGAGTATCGAATACGCCCAAAAGAGTTTTGCTACTTCATGAAATCGACACATTGATTAAGCATCACATTCTCAATCGGTCATCTTCCAGTCATGAGCAACGACGTAAATCGTTTGAGTCATTTGCGCAAACTTTAATATTGAGGCTATGCGAATGTATTGAAGGTGATAATAGCCGTACTTCAGAGCGTGCGCTTCAGTTTTTTAAAGAGGAGGAATTCGTCGAAACGCTCTTTGCTTCTTCATCTGCGGAAACTTTGTCAAGAATGAGATATCTCTTGAAAGCTTTGTGTCATGCTGAAAGCACAGCGATGGAGCCGTCTTGGAATCCTACAGTTAACAAAATGACAGCGTCAGTTCTGCGAAAATTGCAGGAGACCAATCGATTATTATTTCGGCAAGTGGCAAATGAGTTGTTCTCTGACAACCAGGTTTCTCAACCGAATGACTCTGTGACAAAAAATACCAAGAATGCTGTGATCAGCCCTGTCAATCAAAAACTCTTTTCTAAGGTGTCTCTTAAGGCGTCCATGGATGGATGGAAACCTCCGTCGAAGTCATCATCGAACATGCTCACAAGGAGGCGTCTTTATCGTACAGAAGATGCATCCTCGGAAACACTCACATCTTCCATGAAATCGCAATCATTCATCAGGGATCACGTTAGTCCTCTTGCAAACACCCAACCTAGCACTGTTTTTAAAGATCCACCGTTGACAATTACAGGAGTGGCACCTTGGGCAATGAATGACTTCACGAAAAAGTCGCACCCCCGTACGACCGAATCTTCATCTATAACTGTCTGTGAAATTAGTTTGCCAAATAATCGGCTCGGCATTAAACGACAAGCAGCTGCGAAACCAGACGATCTACTAGGGAATATCACACTTGATCTTGATCACGTGGATAGCGGACAAGAAAATGATAAAGGCATTCAACTCGTTCAAACCTATATAGAAAAACTGTGTCCTTTTGAATCAGAAACTCAAGACGGAATCAAACAGCATAGTTCTTGGTCAAAGACACAACTTTCTGAGTCTCCAACATTGTTGCCTGATATGAAATTTCATGACCTTGTGTTTGGGCACGACCTGGGTAGCGGGGCTTTTAGTACAGTGCGTTACGCGCGGCAAATCATCAAGGACAAAACAAGGTCACAATGGCCTGAGTACGCAGTCAAAGTAAGAAATCTGGTTTGATTTAGATTCTTTTGAATATGCAATTCTGACATTTTTTGTTTGGCACGGAAAGGTTATAAGCACGAGTAAAATACAGGAGCTAGGCTACGAATCCTCTGTTAATCGAGAAATCGCAATCCTTCGATTGCTTTCGCATCCTGGTATTGCTCGTTTGATTTCGTCGTTTAGATTTCATGATGGCGCCTATCTAGTTTTAGAGTATGCCAGCGGTGGCGATTTATACGAATATCTAAGAAAGAACGGTTCGCTTGACCACGAATCTACACAATTTGTTGTGGGAGAGGTGGTCGCAGCTCTAAGGAGTATACATGATGCAGGATTTGTCTACTCAGATTTGAAACCCGAGAACATTCTGATTACCGAGTCTGGCCATATAAAAGTCACTGACTTTGGGGCGTGTAGGCCTTACACCTACGAAGCAAAGCAACTAATCAAAATAATAGGAACAAATGTCGTAAGAGATCTAAAAGACGGAGACTGGAGAGAAAGTAAAAAAGAAAAAGATTCAGCTACTAGAATTGTTAGTGAGGTTTATGATGAACCTGAGAATGACAGAATAGAAGGCACTGCAGCTTACTTGCCACCTGAAGTCGTGGCAGGTTCTTTTCCTTCTCCTTCTGCTGATTCGTGGGCTTTGGGATGTGTTTTGTATCAGTGTATCTCTGGCAAAGCCCCCCTACTAAAGGAAACAGATGAGGCAACAAAGCATCGCATTGTTAGCTTTGATTTAGAATCGGAAGATGACCTAACATTTTTTGGTTGTATTGAGTCAAAAAAGGATTCGCATTTTAAGCCGGAGGCAAAGAAACTTATTCGCTCTTTACTGAGAAGAATTGCTTCGTACAGGCCCACTATGTTAGACGTGGCCAATCACGATTATTTTGAAGGAGTGGATGTTTTTTCGCTGTACAAGTATAAAGCCCCGGACCTGATTCAAGGCTCAGTTGCGCCAATCAGTGACAGTAAATGGTCCCGGCGGCAATTCAGCAGTATCTGGGCCCCGCAACCCAAGGCGTATGATTTAGGAAGATCGTCTCCAATTGAGACTGGGAGAAAGAGAGGTCCTGTTTTGCAAGAGTTCACCATTCAAGAGGGAGATGAACGCAGCGCATCGTTTCTTCCAAAACACTTATCGCAGAATCTTTTGACATTGCGCGAAAAGGATTGAAAGATCATAGCCATTAAATGCGGCAAGCAAAGATATGAGCGTTTGTGTTCCAAATCCACAAGTCATGTGTCAATATGAATATAATTGATGAAACCACTATAATATAAAACCTATGAAATTTTTCTTAATGAAGAAAACTATTTCAATGATCCAGCAACACGATGCCTGATGAGGCAAAACTTGGTATAACTAGTGTTCATATTCTACCTCTAAAGAAGTTTCATCGTCATCTGGAATAATAGCATTTTAATGATTCAATATGGCTCCAGTAGTCAGATTTAAAAGATCATACACGTGATAATGTAGTGTCCAAATAAAGCACGTAGCATTATCGGGATAATATGTTGTATTCAGTATCTATAAGTATATTCCTTGCATTTTTATGAACATGCTTCTTGGCGTTTTGGCGTCATAATTCTGATAGAAACAGAGAGGTATGATTAAATTGATCATTTTGTGGTGTTGGTATCGAGTCGTATAATGTTGTGAAGATATCTCGTTTCCGGGTATGGGTGATCTGAAATGTGAAGTTTTAATCTTGTGAGGATTTGTCCCAAACGACTAAAGTTTTGAGTTCAACTATGTCGATATCTTCGTCGCCATTAATAGGCGTTTCTGAGCGAATGAATGAAGACTGCCAAGAGCCTTTGCCAACCTCTATCTGGAGAGCCAAAGGTACGGCCATGAATTTACTGACCTCTGCATCACTATTCAAGAGAGTAGAAGAAACTATGTATTCAAACCACGCCGACTCGTGTGCTTTGGCAACTAGACGAAAGGATGCTTTCTCGTGGCTGCGTACGAACGATTGTGTGGCAATCGCACCATCCCATCCATGCAGTTCTTTTTGAATGGCATGAGGCAGACTGCCGCTAAAGTCAATTATGGAGTCTTGAGCAGGCTCTAGCTCTATCCACTCCGAAGTTTCACAAAGATTCACTGACGATGCGCCAAGTACCAAAATTTGACTTGCTGTATCTAAAGTGTAGCCATTAAGGAGAATGCTGTCGATAACAAATGACTCCGGGGTCTCTTCGGCCGTTGTACCGTGTTTGCATAGTCGAAGACGTACTGATCCGAGAGTGGGATTATGAACTTTGATCAATAAGTTTATTATATGCCTCTCTGGAGCCGATGTTATGTGGCGTTTTATAAGAGATAGTTTAGGTACTGTGTGAATGGCTGAACAATCTTTCTTAAACCATTTTCCTTGTCCTGTACGTTGGCTAGTGTCCCCATCAAGAGGGTTCATTTTCGGTTTCACTAAAATTCCTGGTTTACCTCTCGCCATTTCTAAAGGACACCTCTTGGAAAGCTTTGTGCACAGTTGTAAACGATGAGGACACAAATTCGTAGACACAACAGGAAAGAGGGTAGTTTGTTCCAGGTATGCAGAAAGATTAAGAAATTTTTCGGGTTCGTCAAGTCTATTTTGGGATATCAGATTATTCTTGAAGTGAACTGAAATTACGCTTGTCTCGCTCGTCAAAATTTGATTTTTCAGATCGCGTGTACTCTCAAGTGTTTCTAAGTTCCAACCATTTGCGAGGCTAACAGTGTGATTTTTTTTGGCGTGAGCCACTGAGTACGACTTGTTAGCTTTATCTTCTTTTACCTGAAAGTTTAAAGAACAGAATTGTTTGGTTAAAAGGTTTTCTCTAATGCAATTTTGACCGAACCATATATCTTTACTCTCACTTTTATATTCCATCCGCGCAATAGTTCATCAAAAATCTTAAGTGATAATGAGATCCCTAATCCTGAAGAGGTATTATTCTGAGAAACTTTTCCGTGGTAGAGCTGGTCGAGATTCTCAACTCCCATTTTATAATGTAAATCTGATTTAGTTGAAACTTGCAAATCACATTCATCGCCTGAGTTGTATCGGCAATAACCACACTTGTATAATAGAACTGTCTTTTCTGGTTCCAAGACTTGCGGAACACAAACGATAGATAATGGAACGAAGCAAACAGGGCATTGTTTGCAGTGCTGCGATGTACATCGACCTACAAATTCTGTGCCCCCGTTCAGTTTTGTTGAAGAGGGCGTTGGTCTTGTCAGACTTGTAAGTGTATCATGAAAATTCAAGCATTGTGGACAGTAGGTCGAATCCACTTCTCTGCATTCTAAAACCGTGTAGTAGGAAGATAGATGTCGTGATGCAGTCGCGTGGTATGTATTGCTGATAGGACAACATATGCCTTGATAATCTGCGAACAAAATAGGCATATTGAAAGAGTTATTGCAATCTTATCAGTTAATGTCCATCAACGATTTGATTGAGAAGATAATCAATTAAGCGTTGTATTAGCCCCAAACTTGTAGGTGAGATCTAATTCTACCGGTAGTAAAGAACCGCTTTGGACTGAAAAAAAAACATAGTTAATTCGAACGTTCGTTCGATTTAAGGTTCAGATTATTCCTGAATTCAAGAAATTAAAAATTATTGTATGAGCGATTATGCGTGAAAAGTTATTTTCTTTGTCCTGTTAATTATTCTCGTTCTTGCCTTTTCTTTTTTAATATGTTCTCTGTATTGGTTTAATGAAGAAGTTGGCTTATTGTTGGTTGAGGGTTAAGAAGAATTTTTTTATTTCAAGATGACTTGTACTTTTTATGCTTGCCATCCTTCCATTTTTGACCAATAGAATGGAACATTTATTGTTTTGTTACATTTTTTGTGGGAACATGTATGCCTTGTGAGGCTAGAGAGTTCCTCGCCCATAGCATTAATTGCCACTAATTCTGCGTCTTTTGAAATGTTTGCATGAGAATGTGTTCATTGGTCCTTTTCGTATTGTCATGTATACTCCTGTGTGATTCGTGATGTCAGGGCATACTGCATATGAACTATCTACCAACCTTTCATGTCAAGTTTGATAGTTAAAGTAAGTTCCGTCATGCCTCTCATGTAATGAATTACTCTTGTCTATTTCTTTTAAATGTCTGCATATTGTTGTTTTCATTCAGTATTTTTAGTTCGCTGTAATGCCAGATGCTTGTACATTGTTTTACTGCTATTGAATTGTAAAGCGTCCTATTCGTTTAATTTAAAACCTCACTCTTATAGTGATTCTGATACAAATTTCCAAAAAATGA
>Ga0075154_10001515_pt1 | contig 16501 bp, 19 predicted proteins | sample JI71714BDNA_FD_70965 | JGI IMG/M metagenome (GOLD analysis project Ga0075154, IMG submission 70965) | Wastewater effluent complex algal communities from Wisconsin, to seasonally profile nutrient transformation and Carbon sequestration -... | ecosystem: Engineered > WWTP > Effluent > Algae... | reverse complement strand
ATTTCTGTTGGATTTTTTCCAATTAATACTTTGGCTAAATATTGTGCAACTGCAAAACAAGTTTCTACACTTTCGCCATTAATGCTCATGTAAGGGCTACATTCTCCCCAACCTATAAGTTCTTCGTTGGTTTTAATTACAATTAACACATTGTCTGCATTAAATTGTGTACCTAAAGAAATTACAAAAGGTTCTTTTAAAGGGATTAATAGTTTATAAATTTCTATAGAAGTTATTTGCAACATGGGTTGTATTGAATTTGAAATTTTTTATTGTTGGTGCTATCGCAAACTATCAGCAACAATTTGCATGTTTAATATTTGTTGCATAAATAATTTTGTTTCTCTTTCAACACCTTCAACATCTTTACTTTTTATAGGGCTTGCCAAAACATGGTTCTCTGTTAAGGGCATTGCTTTTTGTACTTTTTTATCTTTAGGAGTTGCCAATTGGTTAAACATTCTGTGCATAGCACTCACTTTAACTACATTGTCTTGATGTTTTGCATCTTTATAATAATACAACAATAAAGTGGGCTGTCTAACATTTTTAAATGTTTTTGCATGCATCGCAGTTTCAATCATTTCTTGCAATTGAACAACTGCTTCTAAGCGATAAGGTTTGTTCCAGTATTGTTTATAAATGGGTCTTTCGTCTGAAGGATCATTGTAATAACTTCCTTTTACCAAACGTGCAATTTGTAATCCCCAATTGTTGTTTAATATCCATGCATTGGGGTCATTAATTTCTATGTTGGGAGAATATAATATTAAACCAGCAACATCATTAGGATAAGTAGCAGCCAACTGCAATGCCATTGAAGCACCTGTACTTGTACCCATTAATAGGACTTTGTTACCCAATTTTTTTCCAACTACAAAAGCTTCTTTGGCACTTTCCCAATATTTATCTACTGTTAGGCATTCTAACTGCTCTGCTGTATCTATTCCATGTTCAGCCAATCTGCTTAAAAATAAATTACAGCCAAACGCTTTAGCAATATTTCTATGTACTGGATTTCCTTCTTCTTGACTTGCAGAGAAACCATGTAAATACACAATCGAATATTCAGTTTTTTCTTTTATAGAATCGTTTGCCCAAATAATTCTTGCTTGATTGTTGGGTTTTATTTTATGTTTTGCCTCATTCACTTCAATAAAACTATCTAGCTTTTCTGTATTGGGTATTGGCCTAAAACCCAATCTGTACTTAGGCACAGCAGGGTTAGGACCAAAATAATATATTGTAAAAAGCATTGCAAAAACTACCACAACTTTTTGAAAACCCTTCATATAAAATTTTAGTTATAGAAGCTAAACTAAGTTTTTTTAAGTTGCTCATATTAAATTTTTCTCGCCCACAAAATCATTGCAATGAGTAATGGGTGAACAACCAATAATCTTAACCAGGCAGTTAAAGTGGTTACATAAAAAGAACCCAAATAAAAAGGTGCTTGTTCAATCATAAAAATATGAGCAGGTATAAAAGCCAGTAGCATAAGTATTAAACCATACCCAGCAATTGATCTTGATTTATTCCACAGCAATAAAATACCCAATATTATTTCTACGAAACCTGCTATTGCATTAAATATATGAGCATAGCTTTTTAAATATGGCGGAAAGAAAGGAACATAAAATAAAGGGTTTATAAAGTGGTAACTACCTGCCAAAACATATGCAAGCACCATTATATAAAGCATGATTTTTTTCATTTGATTGTGCTGGTATTATTCTTTTTGTTGCTTTAAACCTAAAACAAGTATAGTTCAATTTTAATTTTTTCTGCTTATTTATCTGTTTTTTGTACTTCTTTAGGGTGTTTACACAAGCTATTTAGCTTACAAAAACAAAAAAATAGGTAAAAAGCAAAGTCATTTTCCAGTATTCTATGTGTTAAATTCAGTATATACTGCTTGGCAAATGCACAAAATCATATTAAAACCTTACCTTCGCCGCCAGAAAAAAGCTGCCACTCTTTTTACTGAGAGATTTTGGCAGCATTTATTTTTAAACTAAATACTCCTCTGGAGTTCGTTAAAAGGTTTTATGGAAATACGCAACATTGCCATTATTGCACACGTAGATCATGGCAAAACAACTTTAGTGGACAGAATTTTACAAACCACTAAAGTATTTAGAGACAATCAGGAAACTGGTGAGTTAATAATGGATAGTAATGATCTTGAAAGAGAACGAGGTATTACCATTTTTAGTAAAAATGCTGCAGTAACTTATAACGGTATAAAAATTAATGTAATTGATACCCCGGGACATAGTGATTTTGGTGGTGAAGTAGAACGTGTATTAAAAATGGCAGATGGTGTAATTTTATTGGTTGATGCCTTTGAAGGACCAATGCCTCAAACTCGTTTTGTATTACAAAAAGCGTTGCATTTAAATTTACACCCAATTGTGGTTATTAATAAAGTTGATAAACCCAATTGTCGTCCTGATGAAGTGCATGATGCAGTATTTGAATTATTTTTTAATCTAGATGCAACAGAAGAACAATTGAATTTTCCTACTTTTTATGGTAGTGGTAAAAATGGTTGGTTCAACGATAGCTTAACTCAAACAGAAGATATTCTTCCTTTAATGGATGGTATTTTAAAATATGTTCCTCAGCCAAAAGTTAATGAAGGTGCATTGCAAATGCAAATTACTTCATTAGATTATTCATCTTTTTTAGGTCGTATTGCTATTGGTAAAGTAACAAGAGGTAGCATTAAAGAAAATCAACAAATTGCATTGGTTCAAGCCGATGGTTCAATTAAAAAGAGCCGTGTAAAAGAATTGTATGTGTTTGAAGGAATGGGTAAGCGTAAAGTACAAGAGGTTTTAAGTGGCGATTTATGTGCTGTTGTAGGATTGGAAGAATTTGGAATTGGTGATACAATTTGTGATACTGAAAACCCAGAAGGTTTACCAATTATTAGTGTTGATGAGCCTACTATGAGTATGACTTTCAGCATTAACAACTCACCATTTTTTGGTAAAGATGGCAAGTTTGTTACATCTCGTCACTTACGTGATAGATTGATGAAAGAAACTGAGAAAAACTTAGCCTTACGCATAGAAGATACGGATAGTGCTGATAGCTTCTTAGTATTTGGGCGTGGTATTTTGCACTTAGGCGTATTGGTAGAAACCATGCGTAGAGAAGGTTATGAATTAACAGTTGGTAACCCTCAAGTATTGGTAAAAGAGTTATTGGGCAAAAAACATGAGCCTTTTGAAATATTGGTGGTAGATGTTCCAAGTGAATTTAGTGGTAAAGTAATTGACCTTGTAACACAACGTAAAGGTGAAATGTTGGTAATGGAAAGTAAGGGTGATATGCAACATTTAGAGTTTGATATTCCTTCTCGTGGGTTAATTGGTTTACGTTCTCAAATGCTTACTGGTACTGCAGGTGAAGCTGTTATGGCCCATCGTTTTAATGAGTACAAACCTTGGAAAGGACCAATTCCTGGAAGAAGCAATGGTGTATTGGTTTCAAAGTTTGGTGGAGTAACAACTGCTTACTCAATTGATAAATTACAAGATAGAGGTAGATTTTTTATAGAGCCAACAGATGAAGTTTATGCAGGTCAAATTATTGCTGAGCACATTAAGCCAGGAGATTTGAATGTAAACGCTGTGGAAATGAAAAAATTAACCAATCACCGTGCTAGTGGAAGTGATGACAGTGTACGTATTACTCCAAAAATTCAAATGACTTTAGAAGAGTGTATGGAATATATTCAACAAGATGAGTGTATTGAAGTAACACCTAAAAACATTAGAATGCGTAAAACCGTTTTAGATGAAAACGATAGAAATAAATTAAGTAAAAGTATGAAAGCTGAAGTAGCTTAATTACTTTATATCACTTATAAAAAAATAGCCTGCAATTACAATTGCAGGCTATTTTTTTGTAACAATATTTGATTGCTATATTGTTAGATACCAAGCATAGGAATTTTGCAAATATTGAACGTAGATTCATGTTCTGTATGAAAAACACTATGCAATTTTTTTAGAGAAACAATTACTTTAGTTTACTTAAACCCTCTAAACAAGAAGCATCTGCTGGCCTGTTTAATAATGCTTTATTGAAAACCATTTTAGCATCGTTATTTTTTCCCATGTTTAAATAACTCCAACCCAACATGTGATTCCCATCGTAATCAAAAGGATAAAGGTTTACGATTTTTTCAAAATATTTGGCAGCTTGCTCATATTTTTTTCTGTTGTATTGTATTGTACCTGCCCAATAATTTGCAGTGTAATTTTGAGCATCTACTTTTAAAACGTCTTCATAGGTTTGTAATACTTTGTCCCAACTTTCTAATAAACTCAAAGGCTTTACCAAACCTAATTTAGCTTCAACGGCATACGGTTTTAATATTGTTGCCTTTTGATAAAAAGTTTGCGATTGAGTATAGTTTTTGTTCATGTAGTTTAACCAACCTAAACGCAAATTAATTTCATAACTATCGGCTTCATACACTTTATTTAAAATGGCAATTGCTTCTCCATACAACTTATTATACTCTTGCGTATAACTGTCTTTAAATGCCTTTTGAATTGTAGCATCACTTTGTGCAAATACACTACTACTAAAAAGTAAAATAGCTACTAATACGATTTGTTTTTTTAAAATTTCCATGATAAACCTCCTGTGATTGAATGTTGATTAAATGTTGTTGTTCTTTTATATAGCTCTCGTTGTTCGAAAGTGTAACCAAGTTGTGCAATGCACTTTTTATTAAGCGATAAATAGCCTGTAATCCCTCCTTTAAATTTATTGGCATCAATTGCATTGTATAAATAAAGTGCATCATTTTCTGCTAAGTTTTTAAACAAGCCTAAAGTGGCATTTCCTTCAACCCAAAAATTTTTTAAAATTTTTGTGCCAATAACTTGCTTGAAATTAGTACCAGATGTTTCATTTTGTCTTATATAAATAGTTGAAAAGCCGTACACGTTTAAATTGCCCAAAGGGTATAAGACCAATTGAATATTAAGTTGTTTAAATGCTGCATTGGTTACTGTTCCAAAAATTAGATCTCCTTGAACGGTAAAATAATTTGAATTGTATTTTATGCCAAGCATGCCCAAATGATTGTTATAAATTAAATTATTAAAAGGGGTATAAACAAAATGGTATACACCTTTTACTTGCCATTTTTTAGTTAGGTTTATTGTTAGTTTGTTATAATACTCAAACTGGTTAATGTTTATGTTATTGCTATTAGACACAACATTGTTTAGCAATGGTTCTCTAATGGTTTGTTGATATGAAGCAACTGATTGTAGCATGTGAACATTCCATCCAAAACGATTGCCTAAATCAACTCTTGCATAAGTTGGGTTTTCTCTTTCGTGAATATCTGTTTGTTTAACACTTAACTCAACTCCAACTTCTGTTAATGCAATTTTTTTAAGTTGCTCTTTTTCTATTACTTCTTTCGATAAGTATTTTACATGAGTAGTTGCTAACTCTGTTTGGTTTAAATATTTTCTACTTAAATAAATGTAATAGTGAGCTGTACTATTATAAGAATCGTTTTTTAAAACCTGCTCGTATTGTTTGATTGCTTCACTAAAATTATTTAACATAAAAGAGGCGTAACCCAAACGTAATCTTAGTATTGTAAAATCTTGCCCTTGAGCAATAGCTTGTTTACCATAAACCAATAACTCTTTCCAAGAGCTTTGTTCGTATAGAGTATAACTCTTTGTATTTACTTCATCATACGAGTAAGCATTTTGAGCTTGCATTTGTATGGCTAGTGAAATACAAACAAATAAAGCTATCGTTTTTAAATACTGCATGTTGCTTGTATAGTTTGATTATTGGTTTGTATAATAAAAGAACTTAGCTGCCCATTTTCAATGTTTACTGTAGCGGTTGATTGTTGTTTATTCTTACCAAATAATTCCAAAATTTTTACACTAGTGAAGGATATGTTGCCACTATTTAATAAACCATCATCTTGTTTTACTTCACTTTCAAAACGCATACGAATGAAAATAAAAAAAGGTGCCAACACATCCTGCAACCATTTTACGACACTTACAGAAAAAACATTCACTGGAAAATAGTCTTTAACATTTATTTTACTTTGAGAGCTTAACAACACTTTATATGCAGCTTCATAAAAAGAAAAAAGCAAGGTGTTTTTCTTGCCAAAATAGTTGGTAAAATAAAATGCATTTCCATTATTAATAAAATAGGCAAAAGCATTTTGGCTTGCACAATACAAATAGGTTTCATTGTAAATACTTGTGCAAACTTCCCATTCTTCTTCTTGAAATTTTTCGGCATTTACTTTTAAAACAAATCCTGGTTGAAAATTAAAGGCATGTTGTAACTGCACATTTGCATTTACATTGCTCACAAAGCTTCCTTCTTTTGGAGTAGAAAAATTTTGCAAAACTGTATTTCCATTTTCTCTTACAGTAAAAAAAGAAATAGGATAAGTCAATGTTTTAGAACCAACATAAGGCGTTGCTTGAATTTGAAAATGCAAATGTGGTTCTGGAGAACGACCAGAATTTCCTACATGAGCAATTAGCTCACCTTTTTTTACATAAGCCCCTTTAGCTACTTTAAAAGAATGTTTTTTTAGGTGAGAAAGTTTTGAATACAACCCTTCATTATGTTTAATAACAATGGTGTTTCCCCAGTTTTGTTGTGTGTTGTTTCCTCCAATTTCATTGTCATCTATATGATCAATAATTTCTTCTACAATACCGTCTGCAGGAGATAAAACTGGTTTATTATAGCAATAAAAATGCTCAGGTAAATTTCCAGGAAAGCGATATGTTTTCATTTCATTATCTAACACAACAAAATCTAAAGCTTTGCTCCAATCGCCTTTATGTGTGATTGTTCCATCATAGCCTTGGCTTACCATCCACTCGCCCATAAATGGTAATGCAATTTGGTGATACACATTGTTCATTAATCTTTCTCTACCATTTATATAGCGATACAAATTTATTTCAGGGCTGTAATATTGAATAGGTGTTAATACCAATTTGCCATGTGTTTTACGCATTTGCAACATGTACAAAAACAAGATTACGGTAATACAAAATGGTAAAGAAAAAATTGGAACACCTACTTTAAACATTAAAGTACCAACGCCAGTTGCAATTAAATAAGCAATTGGTACCGAAATAAATAACCATAAAAAAGAACGCAAAGAAGGGATTAAATAAAACCCTCCCAATGCTATTGCTACCAACATAAAATTTGTTCCCATGTTGTAATAGCTCATATCAATTTGATGAAATCCACCCATTACAAATCCAAAGAAAATAGCAACTGCATAGCCAAATACCATGAGTATAAAAGCTATTCGAGAGTAAATGATTAACCCAATGGATAAAATAATTCCAGATGCAATATTTACTTGAAATAAAATAGCACTCATGCTTTTAAAAAAGCCAGCTACAATTTCTGGAATTGACCAATTTTCTATTTTTTGAATTGCATCAACCAAAGTATTTCCACCTAGCGAATACATTTCATTGTACCAATAAATATGCCTGTGCGTTAAACCAATTCCAGTAAAACTTTTAGAAGCAACAATTAACAATGATGTGCTAATAATAAATGCTAGTGATAAAGCTGGCAAACCTCTTTTATTTAAAATAGCATTTAATACAGTTGAAATAAACAATGTTAATACTGCACCAATTACTAATAAAGAAGCAAATGCAGCACCAAATTCAAAATTAGTTCCAAAGCCCAATCCAAATAAAACTACACTATAAGTAAGTAATCCATTTTGCACTTGTTCTTTACCAAAGCCCAATGCCAATGCAGCCAAAATAGCTACAGTTACTGCAACTAAACTACTTGCCCCGGCAAATGGAGAGAAAAAAGAAACTATTAAAATGAGTAATGCAAAGAATTTATTTTTAGAAAAAAACAACATGCCATAACTGTTTATTATGGCAATTGCTAAGTATTTAGTGAATGATATGATATTAGTTAATTTCAATTTCCATTTTTATTTAACTACAAAAGCTACTATGTTTTTTCATAAAGTATATAAAAAAATTAGTGAATTTTGTGCAGTTTCTTTGTGTGCTTTGTGGTAAAACTTACAAATTAATTGTTTTCAAATATTCAGGTAAAACTTCCATTTGCTCAATGTACTCTAATGTTTCGGCCTTTCTAATTAAATGTGTTTCTCCCTTTTCATCAATGAGTACTACATTGGGTCTCATTTGTATAAACTGCATCCATTGTGTCATATTATAAGCACCCACTTTATGTACAACAACGTGATCTCCTCTATTAAGTAATGGCATATTAATGCTACTTCTAACTACATCAATATTCATACACAATGGGCCATACAATACCATATCTTCTGTATGATGTGAAAAATCTTGTGCAGGACTCATTTTATGTTCGTACCAAAAGGCAGTGAATAAAATGTTCACTCCAAAATCCATGATAGTGGCTTTACGTCCATCACTCAATCTTTTATTTGCTAAAACTGTTCCTAGCAAATAACCAGCATCATCTATTAAGGCTCTTCCACTTTCTAGTATCAATAAAGGTAGTTCATCATTACTAAAACCAATAGTATACAAAGCGTTGGTAATAGCTTCTGCAAATTCATCAACACTAGGAATCATATCTGCTGCAGGCATATATGATCCACGTAAATTATTGGCACTTGGCAACCCTCCTCCTAAATCTAAATATTGAATAGTGGTGTTTAATTGTGTTTTAGCATTCCAAGCTAAATCCCCCAATTTTCTTACTGCAATAGCATACGCTTCTGTGCTTAGCATAAACGTTCCAATATGACAATGCAAACCTGTTAATTGCAATTTACCAGAAGCTACAATTTTGTTCATGGCACTCCAAGCCTGACCATTTTCGTAATTAAATCCAAACCTATCCCACATAGGGTAAATGCCAGTATCCATGTTTACACGAATGGCTACACGAGGTTTTTTATTCAACGTATCTGCTAAGTCAACCAATTGATACAACTCTTCAAAATGATCTATATGAATTAATGAATCATTGTTAATAGCAAGTGTTAACTCTTCTGTTGATTTTTCTGGACCATTAAAAATTATTTTATTGCCTGGCACACCATTGCCCAATGCTTTGTTGTATTCAAAGCCACTCACCACTTCGCCCCAACTACCTTCTTGGTGAAAAATTTTGCAAACCGCATTGATGTAGTTGGTTTTATAACTCCATGCAAACTGCACTTTTGGATAACGTGTTTTAAATGCTCGAACTGCATTTTGATACGTTCTTCGAATGGTTCTTTCACTAATCACAAACACTGGCGAACCATATTGTTCAATTATACTTTTTACAGAAACACCATCAATTTGTTTTACTGCTTCGTACTCAGTACGAGTACCAAATTTGTTCATTAAACCTGCATTCATTTTTTGAATGTTTGGACTTTCGTATCTTAATTTTTGCATGGTCATTATGTTTAATTTTTTATTGTTGTTACAAACTGTTGTACTACTATTTAAATTTCGTTGCGTCGTTTATAAATCCTGCTTTAGCAGGGCACTCTTCAACGTTTTGCTCTTTACTGAACTTTTTGAACCACAACGATTTTACAACATAGTCGATGCACAACGTTGTGAAACGCTGTGCCGTTGTGATTTTGTGGTTACAACTCTCCAAACCCACTTATTTGTTGAAACTCTTTTACATCTGTAATGTGATCCCATGAATAGCGAATAAAAATTTTGCCTACTTCATAATCTGTAAATGGATGTACGTCATCCCCTAAAGCCATTTTTGCTAAAGATGCAGGTTGGTTTTGGCCAGCAGCAGCCGTTAAATAAATCCATGCAGGAAAACGAGGATTTATTTCCATAATGTAAGGCACACCTTCATTGGTTCGCATTATTTCTAATTCACAGCCACCTTTCCAATTGGTTGCTTGTACAAATTTTTTAGCTAATGCAATGAGGGTATCATCTTCTAAAGTAATGCCAGCCCAGGCTTTTCCTTTATCAGTAATGTATAATTTTTTCATTGGAATAATGCTGGTAGCATTTCCTTTTCCATCACCTAAAACTGCAATATTAATTTCGTTACCAGTAATAAATTGTTGTACAATAATTGGGTATCCCCATTTAGCAGTGAGTTTATAAAATGCTTTTTGTGCTTGCTCCATAGTGTATGCAATTACTGCATCATAATATTTACCTTTTACTACCAATGGGTAACTAAATAACTCTGCACAAGTATACAATTCATCTACACTGTAAATTATTTTATCTGCAGGCACACTTAGTCCATACTTTAATCCAAACTGATATAAGTTAACTTTATCTCTAGCATCCAACTGTTCAAAAGTTGGTAAAAATGTAGCAATGCCCATACTTTTTAATGTAGGAGCAAGCTTCATAAAATTGTACAATTCAGCATCAAAATTTGGAATGAGGATATCAATTTTTTCTTTATCATGTATATACTTAATTCGATTTAATAAAGCTTCTGTACCAGCAGCAGGATAAGTAATTTGATAAGTTTTATCAACTACATCATGCATATAAATACCTGGTTCTAAAGTTTCATAAGAAAGACCAATGATGCGTAATGGTTTAGGTAAACCATCTCTCAATGCTCTAATAACTGCAATGCCTGGTCCAGGACTGTCAATAGCATTTAAGCCTGTTACAGCCACAGTTAGTGGTTGTTTATGTTCACTCATTGTAAAATGTTTTGGGTAGAGTTGTTACAGACTTATTGTTCTAAAATGTTGGCGTATTTTAATTGATTGGCAAAATCGTCCCAATCTTTTTCTAATTGAGCTGTTGTAACATCGTAACGTTCTAAGATTTGGGTTTTGATTGCAGATGTAGATTTTCCTTCTTTTAATAAACCCATTATTTCTGTAGCAATTGGATTGGCACTATAAGAATCTCCTGTTGAAGGATTGAAGATGAAACCCGTTTCGCTGGTGGCAATATTTTTTTTCAAAAGCATAATTAAGTGGTTGTATTTTTTAGGACTAAGAGTTATAAAAATGGTTTAAACAGGATACGACTTGTTTTTAAAAAGCCTTTGCTTACAAAACAATTATTTTAAAATTTAATTTGTATTAACAAGGTTATAACACTTAAAGAAAATCCAATTTTACCAAGCCCTCAATTTCACCCAAATATAATCGTCCATTAAAATAGTATTTTTTAAAACTGCTTTTCTTCTAACACCCTCTAAGTAAAAACCATTTTTTTCTAATGCCCTCATTGAAGCTTTATTTATTTCAAATACTTCAGCATACAATCTTACTATATCATAATAATAAAAAGTGTATTCAACCATTTGTCGTATGGCTTCTGTAGCAATGCCTAAACCCCAAAATGGTTCACCAATCCAGTAACTAACTTCAGCACTCATGATGTATACATCTGAGTTAAGTATTAATCCAATACCACCAATTGCTTGTCCATCTAAGTCTATAGCCAAGTTTACTACAGGAGAATCTTCAATAGTTTTTTCTAACCAAGTTTTGCCATCTTCCTCAGTATAAGGGTGAGGAAAATAGTTGCGTAGATTATTCCAAATATTGATATTGTTGGCATACAAAACCAAGTTGGGTAAATCTTCAATTGTCCATTGCCTAATTGTTATAGCCATAAAAGAAACCAATTATTTTGCTAAAGTTAATATAAACATTACATGCCTTTACAAAAGGATGTGATTGCCAATAAAGCGATGGCTTTAATAATAAAAATTGGTGTTTTGAAAGTGCAAAAGAATAACCTATAAAATCATTCATCCTTTTATTATTAAATTTCACCAAAAAAAGCTTGTACTTGTAAAAATGAGATTGTACATTTCGTGTTCACTAAAACAACTACATATGAAACGTGTTCACTTATTTTTTATTGGGGCTATTTTATTTGCTGCTTGTAACGATGCCAGCAAAACAACTGATGCAGCAAAAACTGATTCACCAACAGTAGCAGTTTTTGTGCCTGTAGATTCTGCAACTGCAGAAAAAAATTGGATGGCTTACATGACGCCAGGCGATGTACATAAAATGATTGTAAGTTGGGATGGAAAATGGAATACAGAAATGAGCTCTTGGATGAGTCCAGATGCACCACCTATGAAAAGCACAGGTACAAGTATTAACAAATCTGTATTGGGTGGACGTTATCAAGAAAGTGTACACACTTCAACCATGATGGGTATGTCATTTGAAGGTCATGGCACTTTAGGTTATGACAATGCCAAAAAAGTTTTTGAAAGTACTTGGATAGATAATTTTGGAACTGGAATTATTAAGTTAGTAGGTGCTTGGGACGATGCTACAAAATCTATAACGCTAGTTGGAAAGTGTGTTGACCCTGCAAGTGGTAAAGAGTGTGAAATGAGAGAGATTTTTAAAGTTGTAGATGACAATACTCACATAATGGAAATGTACGGTCAAAACCCAAAAGATGGTAAAGAAATGAAGATGATGGAAATGAAGTTTGTACGAGCTAAATAATATTGCCGATTCTATTAATGTAAAAACCATAGCATTTGCTATGGTTTTTACATTAATGCAAGTTTAGCTTCGTAAGCAGCATTGTCTTTAAACATTTTTTTACCATCGCTAAAAGACATAAATGCAATTCCATTTTTTTTATTGAGCATGGAAATTTTATACATCATATCCCAATGCCTAATAATTTCCTTCCAAGCAAAAAATAAAGAATGTTTGGGATCGTAAATATGTGTTGGCTCGCTACCACTTCCATTTAATTCAATAATACTAAAGTTTTTTCCTTGCTTTAGCAATTCAAGGCTTTCATATTTAATATCCATTCGGCCATAATAAAAGCCATTTATTTGATTGCATATTTTGTTGAAACTTTCTTCTAGTTGTTCATCTACCCAATGCGATGTATCTAAGAACAAAGAACCTCTAGCATGATTACCAAATTGTAACAACACTTCTTTTTTTCCATTTTCCAAAACAATTGGCAACTTGTTGGCACAAAGGTTTCTTAGTGCATCTATTTGTAAAATGTAACGTTTGTTTTGCAACAACAATTCTTCAATGGTATTTTTTCCATTGCCAATTACTTGTACAAATTCTTTTTTTACAATGCCAGTAATTTTTCCTTTTGGTTGATTTGGGTAACGAACATAAAACAATCCAATTTCGTGTTCGTAACCAATGAATGGTTGAATAATAAAAGCCAATTGGAATTTTTGTACAACACTAATTAATTCGGTTTCGTTGTTTACTTTGCTTACACCTCGTCCTCGTCCTCCAACATCTGGTTTTACAATAAATGGATAGTTTATTTGGTGTTCGTTAAGTTGTTGTATAATGTAATTAACATTGGTTGCTGGCTCAAAATAAAGTGTGGTTGGTTGAAAGTTGGCTGGAATTAAATCGGCAATTTTCTTTTTAGATTCCATTAAAAAACCACCATTTTCAATAGTTGGATTGGCGGCCGAAAAAAAGAAAAAACTTCTTGCTCTTATGCAATACAAAATAAAGATTGGGTACAACAAAGCATATACTGTATTAAACGACCAATACTCCCAATTTGTTAAACGAATAATGAATGGATGATGAGTAATTTTTTTTAGCATACTGCCATAGCATTTAAAGCAATAGTTTGTGTTGTTTCTTTGTTTTGCAAACAGTCTTTATAAAATAATATTGCTTCATTATTCTTAATAAGTATCGAAGTTACACTTACTGTAAGCATTAAATTGTTTCTATTCATTTGCAAGCCAAACTCTTTATTACCATCTCCAGCAGTTGAGTGAAACTGAATTGTATTTGCTTGGTTTGGTTGAGCATTTTGCAATAACCATTGTTTAAACCAAAGTTCTCTTTGCTCAATCATTGCTGAATTATACAAGGTAACAGAACTGTAAATATGTGGAATATTGTTGTTTAATTCTTGTATAAATAATTGTTCTCCATTCCACTTAAATTCTAGTAGTTTTTTATGCTGGTAAATAAGAATGGTAAAATTTTCTATACCAACTAAATTTAAATTTTGTAAAGCAGTTACAACATTTTCTTGTTCGAAAATTAAGGGCAGTATTTTACCACGGCTCATGCTGTATTTTTCTTTAACAATATGTGGAGTAAATGCTCCATTTAAAAGTACACCAACCGTGCCATTAGAACTTACAATAAACCATGTGCCATTTGAATTTACATCTACTGGATAATACAATTGTTTATGCTCTAGTGAAAATTGTTGAGGTGCTAAAGCAATTTGCCTTACACTTTTTTCATCTCTATTAGAAGTTATGATTACGCCATTAGAGCTAGGTATAAAGCTTACTGTGCACATTGTTCTCTATATTTTATGGTAGAAGGTGCAACACCAAATGTACTTGGAATATTATATGAATTGGTTTCCTGTAATGCTACTTTTATTAAAGCCAAATGATGAATTAAATGTTCGTTGCAATAAGCAATTTCTCTGTTGTAGCTAGATAAAGCTGCAATATCATCATCGTTATTTTTTACATAAACAATTCTATCAGTGTTCTGTATTTGTTGCACAATTGCTTGTAAACATTGTACTGCATAGTTTGATGAAGTTTCAATTACAATATCTCTTTTTCGGTTGCTATAATTAACTTCTTCTTCGTTGCAGTTATTAATAATACATTGATACATTTCTATAGAATGTCTTGCATGCTGACCTATTGTTGAATTGCTTAGTCGTTCTATTTTTTTTGAATAATCAGCATCGCTAATTTGTTGCAGTAAATGAATTAAATCGTTGATAATTTTTTCAGTCATACTTATTTTCTTATCAGATTAAATAATTGGTTTCGTTGTTGATAGATTAGGTATACACTGCATAGGAAAACAATAACTGCATATGCAAATAATTGTCCACCATCGTTTTTTACTATTATCCCTAAAATAAAGATATGAGACATTATTGCACCAGCCATTATGCCCATAGCTGTTACTGCTCCATATACGGATGTTTTGGGAATTAGGATTAAAATTCCTGCAATTAATTCGGCAATTCCTGTTCCAATTCTTCCCCAAGGTTCTATTCCAATGGTAGAAAAAATATAAATGGATTCTTCAGCTCCACTAAACTTAAAATATAATGTTTGCAACATAAGCGTAGCTGCTGCAATTCGGCAAATCCAAAGTAGAAATGCTGTTTTTTTCATAGATTTTTTTTGATTATTTATGAAATAATTTCATCCAATTATCATCCGCATTTTTATGTAATCTGACTTCATCTTTATTCCAACTTTTTAAAGTGTTGGTGAAAAATTTATTGTAAAAAACATATAGTTTGCCATTGAGTATCTTAAAAGTTTCAGGATCTACTTCTACTTTAGTCCCATCGTTACCCATTGCATAAGCACACCAACCACCATATTGGGGTTCATACTGTGCAGGATTTTTTTTAAATAGTTCTTTGTTGGCTACGCTATTAAAATAATAAGTAATTCCTTGGTGATATACAGCGAATTCTGCTTTGCCTTTTTTGGCTTTTGATTCTGTAAAATATGCAACAGCATCATAGCCTTCGAGAGCAACTTTATTTTTTGATAAGTTAAATTGTTCCTGACGAAAAGCAATTACGTTGGCTTGAGCAAACGAGTTTGCACTTAAGAAAAGTAATATACTTAAAATGACAAAATGTTTCATATAATTTTATGGTTTTAGTTCGGCACTGCCAAATAAATGGTTGTATTGTTGGCAATGCACAAGTGCATATTTGTATTGAGTAAAATCTACGCCAGTAGGAATATTGTATAGCTGAGTGCCATTGGTGCTTTTTAATGGACCCAGATTTACAAAACTTATTGGTTGAACTTCTTTTGAGAGATACACTTTTAAATCGGGTCCATTATCAACTATAAAACTATCAAGTTGCAATTGATAGTTATTATTCTGTAATAAAATTTTTGCTATACCAGATGTGTTGCCATAAGGTCCATTTATAAAGTTTCCTTTAAATTTTAAAACAGCCGAAGTGTCGGCTATTTCATTAAGTGTTGTTGTACTTGTACTTTCTTTTTTGCAGGCTAGAAAAACAAATACAATAAAGCTGAGCATTATAATAAATTTCATAAAAAAGGTTATGAATGCTGGTATTTACGAATCTGCTATCATAACCTTACAAAATGTAAAACTAAACTGTTATTTTTTTTTATTCAGAACGGTTTCATAACACTCAATCCATTGTTCAACTGTGATTTTAGAACACAATTCACCAATTAAATCATAGGGAATTTTGTCCATTTTTTTAAAACGAACACAGCTTTTGCCCATATCTAATTTTCCTAAATTTAATTTCGAATATTCAGTAGTAAACCATTCCAATAAATTGGGCATACTATAAACACCCATATGGTAAAATGAAATATTATTTTTTTGAGAAGCCAACCCTGCGAAAGGCAATGGATCTGATGGTTTACAGTGGTATCCATTTGGATAAATTGAGTGAGGCACAAACCATCCCATCATTCCATAGCTCATGCCTTCTTTAAA
>Ga0075154_10001510_pt1 | contig 16524 bp, 16 predicted proteins | sample JI71714BDNA_FD_70965 | JGI IMG/M metagenome (GOLD analysis project Ga0075154, IMG submission 70965) | Wastewater effluent complex algal communities from Wisconsin, to seasonally profile nutrient transformation and Carbon sequestration -... | ecosystem: Engineered > WWTP > Effluent > Algae... | reverse complement strand
TTCAACGATGCCATTCTCAACGCCAATCTGGCGCGTGCCTATTCGGGCCTTGGCCGACACAGCGATGCAAAGCGCGAGGCCGCGCTTGCCTACACAATCGATCCCGCCAATCTGATGGTGACGCATGTTTATGGTCAGGTGCTGTTGGCGACTGGCAAAGATATAAAACATGCGCGTTCGCTGTTGCGCAAAGCCAATAAAATGGCCCCGACACGCGCGGATATCCGCAAGGATTATGAAACGGCGTTGAAGAAGAAAGCCGGTTAAGCCGATTCGAGCAATTCGGCGGGGCTGATCCCGGCACGGTCCATCTGGGCACGGACATCGGGCCAGATCGTTTTCAGAAAATGCTCACGCTCTGTCTTGCGCAACCGGTTGACCGCGCCGCTGGCGACGAACAGCCCGACCCCGCGTTTTACCTCCACCAAGCCACTGTCCTGAAACAGTTGATAGGCTTTCGCCACGGTCAAGGGATTGGCGCCTTGCTGCGCAGCAAAAGCGCGCACCGAAGGCAACATGCTGCCTTCGCCAAAAGCACCGTCGAGGATCGCCGCGGCAATAGTGTCGCGCAGTTTCAGATAAACTGGTTTGCTGTCATTTTTCATCACCCCCTTACTGCCATAATACAGTAGGGCGCGTCAAGTGTGCGGGAACGTCCGAACGATTGTCTCAAACTCGGGCCGTGGCCGTTCCTCCAGTGGCTTCGATGGGGTGCCGATGAAAAAATATCCGGCGATCGTTTCGCGGCCTTCGCACAATGCGGCGCGAACCACCGGGTGATAGCAGGACCAGCCGGTTATCCAGCTGGCGACATAGCCATGGGCGTTGGCGGCATGAAGCAGGTTCATCGCAACCGCGCCGACGCTTAGTTGCTGTTCCCACTCGGGGCTTTTTGCGCTTTGCTGCGGCGCATAGAGCAGCACAACCAGCGACGGTGCATTGCGCATTGCCTCAACCGCCGCCTCGACCTGTCCCGGTCGCGCGTCCGGGTTGGCAGCAAGAAATGCCTTTGAGAGCAGCGTGATCAAAGCCGCCCGGTCGGCAATTTTCACGAACCTCCACGGAAACAGCTTGCCATGATCGGGGGTGCGCATGGCCAGTTGCAAGATGGCGTCGAGCTCTTCGCCGCCCGGTCCCGGTGCAATCATGTCGCGCGGTTTGCCCGAACGGCGCGTGGCGAGGTAGGTTTTCAGGTCGCTTTGATCGTTGAACATGGAAAACGGTTGGTCGAAAACTGGCATCGGACGCAACAAAATTCTTCACAGTTGAAATTTTGCCGCTAGGTTCGCGACCATGATGCGTCCGCTGCGGCGGCGCGATGCAAGATTGAGGGGAAGATCGTGGGTTCGATGAAAGACATGGCGCTCTGGCAAGAAGGCGACTGGATTGCCGCTATTGCAGCAGTGGCACTTTTTGCATTTTTGGTGATTGGTGGATTTATTGCTGCTCGCAAAAGTGAGGAAGTGGTCGGGCATCCGCGCGGATTGTTCGTGCTGTTTTATGCCGAAATGTGGGAACGTTTTTCCTATTACGGCATGCGCGCGCTGCTGATCCTCTATCTCACCAAATTCTGGCTGTTTGGCGACGGCAAGTCGAACCTTGTTTATGGTGCCTATACCAGTCTCGTCTATATTACGCCGGTGCTTGGCGGCTATCTGGCCGACCGTTGGCTGGGGCAGCGCAAGGCCGTGCTATTCGGCGGCATCTTGCTGGCTTTCGGGCATTTGTTCATGGCGTTTGAGGGGATGCAGGGCGTTACCGATCCTCTGGTCAAACAGGCCGATCCCGCGATCAATATCTTCTGGATGGCATTGGCGCTTATCATTGTCGGCTCTGGCTTCCTGAAGGCCAATATCTCGGTAATCGTGGGTCAGCTTTACCGCATGACCGATACCCGCCGCGATGCGGCCTATACGATTTTCTACATGGGCGTGAATGTCGGTGCGGCGCTTGGCACCATCCTTGTCGGCTATTTGGGTGAAACCATTGGCTGGTCGTGGGGCTTCGGTCTTGCGGGTATCGGAATGGTATTGGGCCTGATCATTTTCGTGATTGGCAAGCCTGCGCTGAAGGGCAGTGGCGAACCGCCAAAGCTGCTCGACAAGTCGAGCGAATTCAAACTTTATGGCGTTGGTGTGGCTGCTGTTGCCGTGATCTGGTTCCTGATCCAGTATCAGGGTATCATCCAGAACCTGCTGATTGTCAGTGGCATCGCGATGCTCGGATACACACTTTACGAAGCCTTCAAGCTGCCTAAGGAACCGCGCGAGCGAATTTTTGCCATCCTGTTCCTAATCGCACTAAACCCGATATTCTGGGGGCTGTTCGAACAGGCAGGCGGATCGCTTTCGCTTTATACCGACCGCTTCGTTGACCGGGCCGGGGTGCCGACCAGCCTGTTTCAGTCGATCAACCCGATCTACATTGTGCTGCTCGCGCCACTGTTTGCGGGGCTCTGGCAATGGCTGGGCAAACGCGGACTAGAACCTTCGGCACCCGCCAAATTCGGTCTGGCGTTGATTCAGGTCGGGCTTGGTTTCCTTGTTTTCGTCTGGGGTGCGAAAACAGTTGGTGCAGAGGTCATGACACCCGTCTTGTTCGTGTTCCTGATCTATCTGTTGCACACCACGGGCGAACTTTGCCTGTCACCGGTTGGCTTGTCGGCGATGACCCGGCTTGCGCCGCTGCACCTTGGCAGCTTCATCATGGGCGCGTGGTTCTACATGACGGCAGTCGGTAATTTTGTCGCGGGCAAGATTGGTGAAGCCACAGGCGGCGAAAGCGGTGAAATGTCGAAAGAACTGACGCTCGGCATTTACAACGAGATTGGCTGGATCACGATCGGCGTTGCCATCGTTGTTCTGCTGCTCTCGCCCTTCGTCAAACGCTGGATGCACCTCGATACGCTCGAGGACCGGGTACCGAACGAGACCAAGGAGGCCTGATCGGATGAAGGGGACATTCCGCTGGTCGCTGTTGGCGGCTCCACTGGCGCTGGTCGCTTGCTCCAATGCCAAGGAAGCGCCGAAAACGGCCTCTGCGGCATCAGCGGACAAACCTGCCAAGGTCGATAAAAACCCGTTTCCATCGACCTATAAAGCCTATCCGGGGCAGGCGACTGCGATCCGCAATGTCACCATCTTTGATGGCGAAGGTGGGCGGATCGACAATGGTGTGGTTTTCTTCTCGGAAGGCCAGATCAAGTCGGTTGGCGGACCGGAAACGCCGATCCCCGCCGACATAGCGGTGTTCGACGGGGATGGGCAATTTGTCACCCCCGGTATCATCGACATTCACTCGCATCTCGGCGACTATCCGACGCCGTCGGTTGACGCGCATGATGACGGTAATGAAGCGACGTCGCCGACGACTCCCGAAGTCTGGGCCGAACACAGCGTCTGGCCGCAAGACCCGGGATTTTCCCGTGCGCTCGCTAATGGCGGGATAACGACGCTGCAAGTGCTGCCGGGATCGGCCAATCTGATGGGCGGACGTTCCGTCACGCTCAAAAATGTCTATGCGCGCACGGTGCAGGGAATGAAGTTCCCCGGTGCACCCTATGGCCTTAAAATGGCATGCGGCGAAAATCCAAAGCGGGTTTATGGTGCCAAAGGGCGGATGCCTTCGACCCGCATGGGCAATCTGGCGGTCAACCGCCAGACCTGGATCAAGGCGCAGGAATATAAGAAGAAGCGCGATGCGGGTAAGGACTATACCCGCGACATCGGCATGGAAACGCTCGCCGGGGTGCTCGACGGCGACATATTGATTCAGAACCACTGCTATCGCGCTGATGAAATGGCCATCGTCCTCGATATGGCGAAGGAATTTGGTTACAAGGTTACGGCCTTCCACCATGCAGTCGAGGCCTATAAAATCGGCGACCTGTTAAAGGCCAATGATGTTTGTGCTGCGGTGTGGGCCGACTGGTGGGGCTTCAAGATGGAGGCCTATGACGCCATTCCCGAAAACGCCGGAATTTTGCAAAATTCGGGCGCATGCGTGATCATCCACTCTGATGACGAGAACCAGATCCAGCGACTGAATCAAGAGGCCGCAAAAGCGCTTTCCAATGGCCGGCGCATGGGCTTCCAGATTTCGGACGCCGATGCGATCCGCTGGCTGACATACAACCCTGCCAAAGCGATGGGCATCGCCGACAAGACCGGCAGTTTGAAACCGGGCAAGATGGCCGATCTGGTGTTGTGGAACGGCAATCCGCTCTCGGTCTATTCACGCCCGTCAAAGGTGTGGGTCGATGGCGCGCTGATGTTCGATGCCAGCGATCCGAAAAAACGTCCGGTGAGCGATTTTGAATTGGGCCAGCCGGGTGAAGGGGATGTGAAATGAGGCATCTTCTTTTCTCCGCCGCAGCGTTGCTCGCTTTTGCGGCACCTGCCCATGCCGAAACTGTCGCTATCAGCGGAGGCCGGGTGGTCATTGGGGATGGCACTCCACCGATCGAAGGCGGAACCGTTGTGCTCCGCGATGGCGCGATTGTGGCTGCTGGGTCCAATGTCGCCATACCGGCAGGTGCCAGAACAATCGACGCCACTGGCAAATGGGTGACACCGGGCATTTTCGCGGGTTTCAGCCGTATCGGCCTGTCCGAAGTCGATGCTGTTAAAGGGACTAATGACAAAGGCGGCGGCAAGAGCGGTTTTTCGGCGGCGCTGGATGTAGCACCTGCCATTGATCCGTTCCGCTCCCCCATCGCCGTCAACCGCGCCGCTGGCGTGACCCGTGCGGTGGTTGCTCCCGAAGCCGACAGCAAGATTTTCGGCGGGCAGGGTGCGATTGCCGATCTGGGTGCCGACGCCAATCCGGTGACAAAAGCGCGCGCTTTCCAATATGTCGAATTTGGCGAAAGCGGAGCGGGGCAGGTGGGTGGTTCGCGCTCGGCATTGCACACCGCCTTCCGCGCCTATCTGCGTGAGGCTCAGGCACATGCGGGCGGCAATGATGCCTTTGACGATGACCTGCTGAAGATTGAAGATGCACGCGCGTTGCAGTCTGTGTTGCGCGGTGAAACCCGGCTGATGTTGCATGTCGAGGGTGCCAACGACATGCTGCGCCTGCTCGAACTGAAGCGCGATTTTCCGGCGATCAAGATGGTGTTCGTTGGCGCGAGTGAAGGCTGGCGCGTTGCGGACAAACTGGCGGCGGCGGGTGTGCCGGTGATTGCCTCGGCGCTCAACGATCTGCCTGCTTCGTTTGAAATGCTCTCGGCGACCCAATCCAATATCGGACGGTTGAAGCGTGCCGGGGTCAAGGTCGCGATCGGGATGATCGACGACCGCGATTCACACCAGCTGCGCTACACGCCGCAATATGCGGGCAATCTGGTTTCGCTACAAAAAGTGCCGGGCGCTACCGGGCTCAGCTGGGACGAAGCCTTTGCCACGATCAGTTCGGTACCTGCGGATATCATGGGTGTCGGCGATCATCTGGGCAGCCTGAAACCCGGCAAGGCCGCCGATGTCGTTGTCTGGGACGGCGACCCGCTCGAACTGTCGAGCGCGGCGGAAAAGGTCTTTATCGACGGTGTCGAACAGCCGCTCGGCAATCGGCAAAACCGGCTGCGCGATCGCTATCGCAATCCGGTCGAGGGAGATTTGCCCAAAGCCTATGACCGCTGATTGATCGGAAGGATTGAGGTAGAAAAATCACCGTAGCCCTGAGCCTGTCGAAGGGCGCTTTTCAGGCTGGAGTAAACCTTGAGGCGTGCTTCGACAGGCTCAGCACTACGGTTAAGCTAGACAGCGAAAACGCTTTCAGGAGGCGAACTTGGACGGATTGGCAGCACTGGTAACGGCTTCGGCTTTATTTGTCTGGACGCACTTCATGATGTCGCATCCGCTGCGCGCAAAGATGGTCGCGCGATTGGGTGAAAAGGGATTCAGCGCGGTTTATTCGCTGGTGTCATTTGCGACACTGGGCTGGATGATCTGGGAGTTTTTGAACGCGCCGATTGGCGAACGCTGGTGGCTTCCGACCGACGGCGTATGGATCGCCGCCAGCCTGCTGACACTTTTGGCATCAGTGTTTCTGATCGGTTCCTTTGCAGGCAATCCGGCGTTGCCCCACCCCGGTGCAGCAGCACTTGCCGAGCGCGAGCCGACAGGAATGTTCCGCGTCACCCGCCATCCGATGATGTGGGGCATTGCGCTGTGGGCGCTCGCGCACATGCTTGTCGCACCGCGCGCGGACAGCTTCATCTTCAACGGCGCGTTCGTGTTTCTGGCTTTGGCCGGCGCTGCCGGTCAGGATCGGAAAAAAGCGAAAAATATGGGTGCGGCGTGGCAGCACTGGACCAGCCGCACCAGCTTCTGGCCGCGACTGTCGGGGCTTGCCGGAATTGGCATCCGGACGTGGTTGCTCGGCCTGTTGCTATGGCTTGCCGCAACTTGGGCGCACAGTCTGGCCAGTTTGCCAGCGGCAGGGATTTACCGCTGGCTTTAACCGCTACAAGCGCACCATTTTCATGCCGATTTCACCATAACGCGGGCCCGCGGTACCTCCGCGTGGCGCGACTGCGTCAATCGATGCAATATCTTCCGCATCGAGTGCAATTTCGACAGCCTTAATGCTGTCTTCAGCCGTTACCCGGCGCTTGCACCCCGGGATAGGAACAATATCATTTCCTTGCGCCAGCAACCACGCGAGCGCGACCTGTGCGCTGCTGGCACCATGCTTTGCGGCAATGGCTTTGACGGCGTCGACGATTGCCAGATTTTTCTCGAAATTGCCGTCGGCATAACGGGGATCCTGTTTGCGCCAATCCTTATCGCCAAGATCGCTTCGAGACCGGAAATCACCAGACAGAAAACCGCGTCCCAGCGGTGAATAGGGAACAAAACCAATTCCATGTTCACGGCAGGTCGGCAGGATATCGTCCTCAACATCGCGCTCCCAAAGCGAATATTCGGATTGCAACGCGCTGATCGGCGCGACCTTTGCGGCGCGTGCCAAGGTTTGCGCGCCGGCTTCTGACAGTCCGATATGGCGGATTTTGCCTTCCTTGACCAAGTCGGCCATCGCCCCAACCGTGTCCTCGATTGGCACCGACGGATCGACCCGATGCTGGTAGAACAGGTCGATGCAATCAATGCCAAGGCGTTGCAGCGATTCTTCGACCACTTTCTTTGCGTTGGCAGGGGAGCCATCGACGCCTTCGATCCCCGTAGGGCCAAAGCGGAAGCCGAATTTGGTGGCGATCACCAGCCCGTCGCGTTTGCCTTTGATTGCCCGGCCCAGAAATTCCTCGTTGCGGAACGGACCATATATCTGGGCAGTGTCAAAAAGGGTTACGCCCAGTTCGATTGCCCGGTGGATCGTCCGCTCCGATTCCTCTTCATCGGCATCGGCGCCATAGTTGATATTGCCCTTGGTCATGGTCATGCAGCCAATGCCGATGGCGGAGACTTTCAGACCATGTCCGAGTGTGCGGTATTTCATTTCATATCTCCTTCGGCGCGAGCGACGGTGCCGGTGACCGCTATATCCATAGTGACATTGCCGACGGTGCGCATGATATCGGGGAAGGTTTCAATCGCGACGAGCAGGCCAAGCGGTTCCAGCGGGATTCCCATCGCCATGCAGATCGGCGCAATCGCGGCGATGAAGCTGATTGTACCGGGCAGACTCACCGAGCCTAGCGTGGTAATAAAAGCCACCCCAACCCCTATCGCCATTTGCTGAACACTGATTTCAATCCCCAGCCAATGTGCAACATAGATCGCGACTGCCAGGTTCATCGCCGGGCTGGTCGCGCGGAAAATTGCGACTGCCATCGGGAGCACAATGTCGGTACTGCGCGCGCCGACGCCCAATTGCTTTGACCCTTCGACCATCGCAGGCAGCGAGGCGAGCGAGCTTTGTGTGGAAATCGCCACCGACTGCGCCGGGATTGCCGCGCGGACAAAGGCCATCGGTTTGAACCGCGCGCCAAAAAAGGCAACCGGATAGGCCGACAGCATGATGATGAAACCGATACTGGCGACGATTAGCACATAGTGCAACAAATTGGCGAAGGACTGGACACCTGCCGCGATGCCCAGCGTAATCCCGAGAGCGAAAACACCGAGCGGCGCGAGCCACAGGACCCAGCCGATCACCACAACCATCGCTTCGCCCATCGCCTCAAAAAAGCGCGCCAACACGTCCTTCTTGGCGGGCTCAAGCCGGGTAATCGCAAACGCCAGTGCAATGGTGAAAATAATCAAGGGCAGCAGCGAATCGTTGACCGCAGAATTGAACACATTGGGCGAAACCATCGCCTTCAGAAATTCCGCAAAGGGCGGTGGATTCTCGACTTTGGATGTGGCGCCCGGATAGCCTGAACTGCTCGGCGTCGGGAAAATATCGAGAAGCAGCGGTGTGACAATCGCTGCCATGATCGTCACCAGCATCAGTATCGAAAGCATGGTCACAACCGACCGCGTGGCCGTGCGTCCGGCACTCGCGGCATTGGCAGTCTGCACGATGCCGGTGACGAGCAAGGCAACGACCAAAGGTATGACGGTCATGCGCAGACCGTTAAGCCACCAGGTGCCGATCACGTCTGCGGCTTGCGTCAATAACGGCACCGAATCCCCGGTAAATGCCCCCAACAACAATCCCGCGACCAGTGCCGCGAGAATGAGCCACGCCTTTTTCATGCCAATTTCCTTCCCTTTGCCGCACCCTTGCACCACGCCAGCGACCTGACAAGTGCCAACACTTTACGACTGCACCCAATTTCTGCCTTTGAGGCAAGCCCGCGCTGCGCTAAAGGCGCGGCGAACAGGCTGGGGATGACAGATGGGCCGCAAATTTTTCGGAACCGACGGGATCAGAGGGCGTACCAACGCCAGTGCCATGACCGCAGAAATGGCGATGAAGGTCGGCCAGGCTGCCGGCGCACATTTCCTGCGCGGCGATCACAAGCACCGCGTGGTGATTGGCAAGGACACACGGCTTTCGGGCTATATGATCGAAAACGCGCTAGTGGCTGGCTTCACCAGCGTGGGGATGGATGTCGTGCAGTTCGGGCCGATCCCGACCCCGGCAGTGGCGCTGCTTACCCGTTCGATGCGCGCCGATCTGGGAGTGATGATTTCGGCGAGCCATAACCCTTATGAGGATAATGGCATCAAGCTGTTTGGCCCCGATGGCTATAAGCTTTCCGACGAAGATGAGATCGCAATCGAAGCGCTGATCGAACAGCCGGCCAAGCTCGCAGCTTCGGACGACATCGGCCGGGCGCGGCGGATCGAGGATGCGCGCGGGCGCTATATCCACGCTGCCAAGCTGTCAGTCCCCGATCATATCCGGTTTGACGGGCTGCATATCGTGCTCGATTGCGCCCATGGTGCTGCCTATCAGGTCGCACCCACTGCGATCTGGGAATTGGGGGCGAAGGTTACGACGATCGGCGTCAACCCCAATGGCCGCAATATCAACGACAAGGTCGGCTCGACCCATGTCGCCACCCTGCAGGAAACCGTGGTAGCGTCGGGTGCCGATATTGGCATAGCGCTCGATGGTGATGCTGACAGATTGATCGTGGTCGATGAAAAGGGCCGCGTTGTCGATGGCGACCAGTTGATGGCCTTGCTCGCCGTGTCGATGAGCCGCAATGGCTTGCTGCTGGGCGACGGAATTGTCGCAACGGTGATGTCGAACCTTGGGCTGGAACGCTATCTTGCCAGCCAGCATCTCGAATTGGTCCGCGCCAAGGTCGGTGACCGCTATGTGCTCGAAGAAATGCGCAATCGCGGGATGAATGTTGGCGGTGAACAATCGGGTCACATGATCCTGTTGGATCATGGCACCACTGGCGACGGTCTGGTTGCGGCGCTGCAAGTGCTGGCCGAACTGGTCGAGCAGGGCAAGCCTGCGAGCGAATTGCTGCACCTGTTCGATCCCGTTCCGCAGCTGCTCAAAAATGTGCGCTTCTCGGGCGGTAAGCCGTTGGAGCATGACAGCGTGAAGGCCGTGATCGCGGCAGCAGAGGCGGAACTGGCTGGCACCGGCCGTCTGGTCATCCGCCCGTCGGGAACCGAACCGGTGATCCGCGTAATGGCCGAAGGCGATGATGCAGCGCAGGTCGAGGCGGTCGTTGACCGCATTTGCGATGCAGTAAAGGCAGCTGTCTGATGCTGGAAATGCGCCCCGACTGCGAACGTTGCGGTACCGATTTACCGGCGCATATCAGTGGTGCTTTCATCTGCTCGTTTGAATGCACCTTCTGTGCGGAGTGCGCTGATCATATGGATGAACGCTGCCCCAATTGCGGGGGTGAGTTGATCGACCGTCCGACGCGGTCGAAAAAATTGCTCGAAAAATATCCCGCTTCGACGACGCGAAAATTCACCCCGTAAACCGTTCGTGTCGAGCATAGTCGAGACACCCAAAGTTCGCGCAAAACCTCACGGCCTCTCGACTTCGCTCGAGGCGAACGGCATGTGTGGGATATGACTGCGCGAATCCTGATCATTGCGGGCTCTGATAGCGGCGGTGGCGCTGGTATTCAGGCTGATATCAAAACCGTGACCATGCTGGGCGGCCATGCGATGACCGCTATCACCGCTATCACGGCGCAAAATACGGTCGGCGTGCAGGCCGTGCATCCTGTTCCGACCGAAATGGTTGTCGCGCAAATGGATAGCGTGCTGTCCGACATTGGCGTGGATGCGGTGAAGATCGGAATGATCGGCTCGCCTGAAACCTGCCATGCGGTTGCCGACCGGCTGCAGGATTTGGGCGTCCGCATTGTGTTTGATCCCGTCATGGTCGCAACCAGCGGGTCGTCGCTTGCCGACGTAGAGACCGTGCGCGCCTTTGACCGGCTGATGAAAATCGCGACCGTCACCACCCCCAATCTGCCCGAGCTCGAAGCCTTGGGCGGGCGTGAGGCTTTGTTGCGGATGAACATTCCGCTGCTGATCAAGGGCGGCCATTCGGGTGAGGATTATATCACCGACCGGCTTGACCTTGGTTTTAACCAGAGCGCGAGTTGGAGCAGCAAGCGCATCGAGACCATAAGCACGCACGGAACCGGCTGCACGCTGGCTAGTGCGGTGGCAACAGGATTGGGGCAGGGGATGACCCTGCAACAGGCGGTGGAACGCGCGCGGCAATTTGTCCGCCTTGCTTTGTTGAATGCGCCGGGATTGGGGGAAGGCCATGGACCTATGGGGCATCAACATGTCCGCGCCGAACCCATATTGCCCGGCCCAACACTCAATCAGGTGACCGTTGGGGCAAGCGACTATGCGGCTTCGGTTGCCTTCTACAAACAATTGGGTCTCACCCAGATCGTTGACAGTCCTGACAATGGCTATGCAAGGTTTGAGGCCGCCAATGGCGCCACCTTTTCGATCCATTCCGATGGTTCCGTAGCTGGCGGAGCGGTGGTCTATTTTGAACATTGGCGGTTGGGAGAATGGTGCGATCAGCTTGTGAAGGCAGGTGTTGAATTCGACCAGCTCCCACGCGGCGAAGATTGGGGCTGGACCGAAGCAAGGCTGCGCGATCCACATGGAAATCTGATCTGTCTGTACAACGCCGGCGAAATGCGGCGCTATCCGCCGTGGCGCCTATGATCGTCGGCGTTGACGAAGCGGGAAGGGGGCCTTTGGCCGGGCCAGTGGTGGCAGCGGCCGTGGTGTTGTGCGACGGCGGAATAGTCGGGCTGGACGACAGCAAGAAGCTGAGCGCGAAAAAACGGGCTTTGCTCGAAACCGAAATCAAAAGCCGCTGCCAATGGGCGGTCGGTATCGCCGAGGTTGAGGAAATCGATCGGATCAACATTTTGCAGGCGACAATGCTCGCTATGACGCGAGCGGTAGAGGCGCTGGGTGTCGAGCCGCGCAAAGTGATGGTTGACGGCAACCGCCTGCCGCGCTGGCGCTATGTGGCGGAAGCGGTGATCGGCGGTGATGCTATCCATCCCTGCATTTCGGCGGCGAGCATCATTGCCAAGGAACATCGGGACCGGTTGATGCGGATCTATGACCTGACCTATCCAGGCTATGGCTGGGCGTCGAACAAGGGTTATGGCTCAGCATTGCACATGCAGGCATTGCGCGAATTGGGAGCGACACCGCTGCACAGACGCAGCTTTGCACCCGTCGCGCAGCTTGAAATTCTGTAACTGAATGTAAAATTTACAAGTGAGTCCATTAGGCAACACCACTAGGGGTTGAGTCCCGCTGGAATCGACAGACTCCATATCTTGTGTTGGACTCTTTCTGTTCCCACAAAATCGCGGATTTCCAGCGAGTCGCCCTGTGGAAAACTTTCTTGACGCAGACTCAAATTCGACTCATCGCGGGTGCTTCGGTCTGGGGAAATGGGCAGCATGGGCGTTATCGAGAAAATCAAGCCGGCAACGAGAGTTGCCAAAAAGGCTGTTGCGGCACCGCAGGCCAAGCTTCCGCTCGACAGCATTTTGCGCATGGACTGCATAGAGGCGATGCGGACTTTGCCCGACGCCTGCATCGATATGGTGTTCGCCGACCCGCCCTATAATCTGCAGCTTGGTGGCGATCTGCATCGTCCCGATGGCAGTCAGGTGGATGCGGTTGATGATGACTGGGACAAGTTCACAGACTTTGCCGCCTATGACAAATTCACTCGGGAATGGCTGGCCGAGGCAAAGCGCATCCTGAAGCCTGACGGCACTTTGTGGGTGATCGGCAGCTATCACAATATTTTCCGCGTCGGTGCGACCTTGCAGGATCAGGGCTTCTGGATCCTAAACGACATCATCTGGCGCAAATCGAACCCGATGCCCAATTTCAAGGGCACGCGCTTCACCAACGCCCACGAAACGCTGATCTGGGCTTCGACCAGTGAGAAGGCGCGCTATACTTTCCATTATCGCTCGATGAAGACATTGAACGACGAATTGCAGATGCGCTCCGATTGGAACATCCCCATTTGCGGTGGCAAAGAACGTTTGAAACTCAACGGTACCAAGGCGCATCCGACACAAAAGCCCGAAGCCTTGCTGTATCGTATCCTGCTTTCGTGCACCAATCCCGGCGACGTCGTGCTTGATCCGTTTTTCGGAACCGGCACCACCGGTGCGGTTGCAAAACGGCTGCAACGCCGCTGGATAGGTTGCGAACGCGATGCAACCTATTGCAAGGTTGCCGAAGAGCGCATCCAGATGGCGCTGCCGCTCGATGAATCATCGCTGCAAACAATGCAATCGCCCAAGTCGCAGCCGCGCGTGTCCTTTGGCCAGTTGGTGGAAAATGGCTATATCCGCGCCGGGTCGCAACTGGTGGACAAGAAGCGTCGCTTTGGGGCGATTATTCGCGCCGACGGTTCGCTCAAATGGGGCGACAAATATGGATCGATCCACAAAATCGGCGCGATGGTGCAAAATGCCCCTAGCTGCAACGGTTGGACCTATTGGTATTATCAAACCCGCACCGGCGAGTTGAAGGTGATTGACGAGCTGCGCCAGACCTATCTGCTCGCCACCGAACCATGATCCAGCTCTATTTGCGGCCCTGCGCTTATGTCGACACACCGATTGGCTATGACCAGCCGGTCGAGCGATTGGCTGGAGGCATGCTGTATTTTTCCGCATGGGAGGTTTTGACCACCGAGGGTGGACGGCGGACGGGCAAGCAATTGATCCCGGTAAGCGCATTTGATACCTATCACGACAGTATGTCTCAGGATCAGCGCGAACGGCTCGATGGCCTGCGCGCCAATATCCTGAAACCGCGCCCACCACTCAACATGGGTGAGCGCAACATCCCGCTCGACCAGCCGAGGGTGATGGGGATTCTCAACTGCACCCCTGACAGTTTTTCCGATGGCGGCAAACATGGTGATGCGCCTGCTGCGATTGAAATGGGCGGTGCGATGACAGCGGCCGGGGCAGCGATTATCGATATCGGCGGCGAATCCACCCGCCCAGGCGCACCGCTGGTGTGGGAAGGTGACGAAATTGCCCGCATTGAACCTGTCGTGCGCGCAATGGCGAACAGCGGTGCTGCGGTTTCTGTCGATTCGCGCAAAGCTGCCGTCATGGAGGCGGCACTGGCGGCAGGCGCGCGGCTGATCAACGATATTTCGGCTTTGCGCTATGACGACCGGGCGATTGCGGTCGCGCTGTCGAGCGATTGCCCGATTGCCATCATGCACGCGCCCAGCGCGAGCAGCGATCCGCACAAAAATGACGCAGGCTACCGCGATATCCTGATAGATATTTACGACTGGTTTGAAGACCATATCGAAGCGCTGGTCGCCAAAGGCATTGCGCGCGAACGGTTGATTGTCGACCCCGGCATAGGCTTTGGCAAGTCGCTGTCGGACAATCTGACGTTGATCAACAATCTGGCGCTGTTCCATGGCCTCGGCTGCCCGATCCTGTTCGGCGCGAGCCGCAAACGGATGATCGGTGCGTTGTCGAATGAGGCAGCGGCTGACGCACGGCTTGGCGGCTCGCTGTTTTTGGCGATGAAAGCAGTCGAGCAAGGGGCCCACATCGTTCGGGTCCATGATGTGCCGGAGACGGTGCAAGCCATCCATGTCTGGCGCGGTTTGCGCGACGCCGCATTGACGGCTTCGGTCTAAACTGATCTGGCAATTCGGAAAGGTCAGTTCCACAAATAGTATTCAAAGTTCGCGAAATAGGATTTTCCGTTATATTTTTTTTCAGGATGCTGAATAGTTTTGGATGAGTATCCGGTAAATCTGACTGCTGCAATTTTGCCTGAACTGGTTTTCAAACAGCGAAACTTTCCCTTGAGCGCCTTGTGCAAAAAGGCGCCCATAGGTTTGAAATCCTTGGTCTTACAGATATCTAAACTGGGAGGCTTGGGTGCGGCGTTGCTATATTCCGTGGGGATAGTGGCGGAGTCCCAAGATACGCCATTCGCATGCGCAACATTAATTGAATCGTTCGATGACCAAGGAAAGGTATATCTGGTGAAATAAATGTCGCTTTGCGGTGTATGGGTTTTTGACGAAATGTCGCCATCAATGTCAAAATAATCGGAAGTTTCCGCGACGGACTGTGTGTAGTGGTCATAGCGTAGTTGGAAAAAACCAGTTTTGGGCAGCTGGCTAATGACGGATTGCAGCAATTTTGTATCCAACTGCGGTTTAACGGTCAGTGGTCCATTGGCCGAAATTTGTGCGAATGATGCGCTGACCCGACCTTGCCGGTTGGGTGCTGTCACATCAACTCCGTTTGCGAGTATACGTCCTTCGCAGGCCATGCTGAGGGACGGATCTCCGGGCATATCATGCTTCATGAATAGCACGTTGAAGCCATCGTCGGCGCTGTTGGGAACATAACTGCCATCAGGCTTTGGAAAACCTGGATTAAAAATCGGCCCCACCGATTTGGCGGTGCTGAGCGGAGCAATTTTTGCTTTGGGGTCACCAATTGCCGCTGGGCCAGTGAAGCACTGGCCTTGCTTTTCAAATATGATCCCCTTGGTTTTCCAAACTGGATCGGCGGCGCCAGGTGAAACAGAAAAACGCAACTGTTGGTCAACAGGGGCCGCAGAAAGGGGTATCGAGACAAATACCGCAGAGCCCAATGCTAGCTGGAGAAATTTAGAAAATTGATGTGACACGCGATTCATGAAAATCTCCCTCTCGTGACCCACAGCGGTTTTTCCATAGCTTCGCATGATTTTCCAGTGCAAAGATAGATGTGCGTTTTTTGTTCAATGGCGACAGCTTGACGAGGCATGTATATGAAAATGATCACCGCTTATGTCGCCACTGGCATCGCCTTCGCATTGATCGATAGTGTGTGGCTGCGCAGCATGTATGCGCGGCTCTATAAGCCGGAAATCGGCAGCCTCATGCTCGACAGCGGCTTTCGGATGTGGCCTGCGATCATTTTCTATCTGCTCTATATTTTGGGGATGATGATCTTCGCCGTTGGCCCGGCACTGGCATCGGGGCGTTGGCAAACCGCTTTATGCTGGGGCGCGATGTTCGGCTTTTTCTGCTATATGACCTATGACCTGACCAACCACGCCACGCTGAAAACATGGAGCGTCAAGGTGACGGTTCTCGATATCATCTGGGGAACGGTGCTGACGGGATCGGCGGCGACCGTAGGCTGGTGGATCACCACGCTGATCCACGGCAAAAACTAGGCGGCGTTGCTCTCGATACCCAGATCGGCCAGCTTGCGGTAAAGCGTCGAGCGGCCAATGCCGAGACGGCGCGCAACCTCGGTCATGCGACCGCGATAATGGCCAATGGCAAGGCGGATGACGTCGGCTTCGATTTCCTCGAGCGGGCGCAAATTGCCGTCTTGTTCATACAGCGCAACGCCGATGCCTTCGCTCATCTGGATGGGTGTGGTTAGCTGCCTGCCGACGGCAGCCGCGATTTGCGGGAACTCATCGGCGGTCAGTGCGTCACGATCACACAGCACCGCAGCGCGAAACAGCGCGCTTTGCAACTGGCGGACATTTCCCGGCCAATCATAGGTTTTGAGCAAACTCAAGGCTTCGTCGGTAATGCCAAGGCTGCGCAGCCCGGGCTGGG
>Ga0075154_10001506_pt1 | contig 16546 bp, 15 predicted proteins | sample JI71714BDNA_FD_70965 | JGI IMG/M metagenome (GOLD analysis project Ga0075154, IMG submission 70965) | Wastewater effluent complex algal communities from Wisconsin, to seasonally profile nutrient transformation and Carbon sequestration -... | ecosystem: Engineered > WWTP > Effluent > Algae... | reverse complement strand
AAGCACTGCCTCCTGCTGATGCCTTACCACCTTATGAGGCGCTATATCAGAGCTTTTTAGCGTCTGGACAAGTACCGCAGAGTGCGAAATATTGGCGCGACATGCAGGACCAGCTGATGAAAACCGATATCAGCCAATGCCTGTCTCTGCCATGGCCGCAATGGCAACAACAAAATCTGCTGAATCTGGCATTTTACCGGCTGGCGCTGAATTGCTTTCAGGAGCATCAGCAGCAGGGCGAGTTAAAAAAGTTGCAGGCTTATCAAAGCTATCTGCGGGACGGGATTTTACGTAGTGGTAACGGTAAAGCCAGTTATTCTGCCTGGCGAATAAATACTTTTGCCGATGCACATGAACTGCTCAGCCTGCTCGGTATGCAAATGCAGGATTACCATGCGGTACTAACGGCATCGGGCAACAGTATGCACTATGAAGTCCAGGTCTATGATCCGGCTGATAATTTGCTGAAAACCGTGTTCTTTGAGAATCAGCGTTACCTGCATGCGATTGATGGATTGCCCTTTCCTTTTGTTGGCCTGGTCGATGGCTGGCGCAATGAATTGTTACCGGAGGGCGCAAAAACGAATCCGGCAATCATGGTGCCGTTAGCGAAGGCGCTGGTTGAAGAATCCAAAGTGGCACAGGCAGAGAAATTGCTTCTTGAAGCAATTGCGCAAAACTCGCTGCAAGCCAAAGTCATGTTGGCTGAATACTGTTTTACGCCGCAGATCGATTTAAAAATGCCAGCAGCCCGTTGCCTGGGCTGGCTGACTGATGCCGCCGATCAGGATTATATTCCCGCGTTGCAGTTGCTGCATTTTTTGCATTTTAAAGCGCTGATCGCCGGCAAAAATCAACTAGCGGCCACAGAACTACAGACTTATATCAATGAAAGAGCAGGCCCGGGTGTGGCGCAAGTGCAGTTGGCCCGCTACCTGTTACAGGGAAAAATAGTCAAACGCGACGTCACTGCTGCAATAGCGCAATTACAGGCCGCAGCCAAAGCGGGGCACCCGGAAGCTGCCAGTTTTGCCATTCTGGCGCAGCTGGAACATCAACAAATGCCTGCGGCAACAGCCACGGCTCAGCTGAAAATTCTGGCCGAACAAGGCAGTACGACCGCAGCCTATCTTTACGTTTCAGACCTGATGCAGCAACCTGAGTTACCTGAGGCGGCGCGACAACAAGCACAACAATTGCTGCGTCAAGCGATGTTGTCGTTCCATCCGGAAGCTTTTTATCTGTATGGGTATGGAATGGAGCGGCAGTGGTTTACTGAACCCGGCAAGCAGGCCGCTGACTATTACCAGCAGGCAGCAGAACGCTTTTTCGCCCGCGCGATGCTTCGGCTGGGCAATATGTATCGGGACGGCGAATTCGTCAAAGCGGACCCACTGCAAGCCAGCCGCTGGTTATATTTATGCACCCGCCAGGGCATTGCTGCCTGTGCTTTTCATGTCGGCGTCATGCTGGATGACGGCGAGGGAATCACAGCCGATCCAGCGGGAGCTTTCCGCTTTTACAGTTTTGGCGCTGATCAAGGCTACGCACCAGCCCTCAACCGGCTCGGTTTGTTGTATTTGTTTGGTAAAGGTACTCAACCCGATCCGGTGAAAGCGGTGAAATTGTTACAACAGGCGGCTGCGAAAGGCAGTATCAGTGCCAGCTATTATCTCGGGCTGTTGTATTTAGAAGGTAAGTCCGTCAACCGGGATTTGCCCAAAGCACGGCAATATTTCGAACAGGCAAAGGAACATCCGAAAGCCCGTTATTATCTGGAAAACTGGCAAAAACTGACAGCGCAACCGGTCAAATAACCCGCAGCAGCAGCGCTGTGACTGCATAGCGCTTTGCAGCATTCTGTAGCCAATTCGTCACTAAATGTAATGTTGCTCACGGTGGCAATCACCGCTCAGTTAAGCTGCCGGAAATTCATTCCGGAGATCCTGCCATGTCTATGACTTATCGCCCGTTGCCGCTGGCGGCCCTTCTGACCACGCTTTGTGTTGTGCAGCCAGCGATGGCAACCGTTGTACTGGTGAAAACCAGCCTTGGTAATTTTGAAGTTAATCTATTTGATCAATCCACCCCGGTGACCGTCGCTAACTTTCTCAGTTATGTCAATGCCGGTAGTTATAACGGCACTTTTATTCACCGCAGTGAACCGGGCTTTGTGATTCAAGGAGGCGGTTTCAGATACAGTGGGAATAACGCCGCACCTTTTAGCGCAGTGGCGCAACAAGCACCGATCCGCAATGAGCCCAAATTATCCAACGTGCGCGGCACTATTGCGATGGCGAAAGTCATGAATAATCCAAATAGTGCGACGAATCAGTGGTTTATCAATCTGGCTGACAATAGTGGCGGCAGCCCGCAACTCGATCGGCAAAATGGCGGCTTCACGGTGTTTGGCCAGGTTACAGGAAACGGGATGGAAATTGTCGATGCGATCGCGGCCCTACCGAATCAACTGAATGCTAGCTTTAGCGGCGTGCCACTGCGTAATTACAGCAGTAGCGATGCAACAGCACAGCGCGCCGTGACACAGGATAATCTGGTCCTGATTGAAAGCATTACGGTGGTGAATAGCGAAGTGAACACGGCTGCCAGCCTGACGCCAAAAGCCAATACCGCGGTCGTGCAGCAACAAAGTAGTGGCAGGAGCTCAGGCGGTGCTTTCGGGTTTGTATTGCTGGGCTTTGCCGCCTTGCTGGCGTTCGCCCGCCGCCGTTAATTCCGCCAGACAAGCCGGGCAATAACAGACCGCAGCATTTGCTGCGGTATTTATGGTCGCAGGCGTCCACTGCGGCAATTGCATACACCAGCAATCCGCTTGGCCCCGTGCAAAACCACAGCGGTTGTCCTTACCACACCGTGGACAAATCAACGCATTAGCAAGTTCAGGCTCTGTCATGGTGATTACTCCGCTTGCTGCAGATGCAGCTGTAAAGCCCGGGCGGCATCGGCGATATGGTTTTGCAGCAATTCAATTGCCACCACCTGCTCCCCTTCGCGCAGATACTGCAACAACTGGCGGTGTTCTGCCGAACTTCTCGCGGCGTAACCCAAACTGACCTGCTGAAACCCCAGATACATTTCGACTTTCAAATGCAGTTGTTGCAGCAATTGCAGCAAAGTCGGCATGCCGCAAGGCTGATACAGCAACTGATGAAACTGCCAGTTCAGTTCGCCATGTTGTAGCGGGTCAGCATCCAGCAACTCAGCACTGTTCAGACAATCCTCAGCAGCACCTAAAATCGCATGGTTAAGCTGCGGTATGGCCAGTCGCAGCGCCAGCGGTTCCAGTTGCTGCCGGATCAAACATAGTTCCTGCGCTTCTGCAGCAGACAACGCCGGTACCATCAAACTGGCTTTACCCGCGCTGATTAACCAGCCTTCTGCAGCCAGACGGGCCAGCGCGTCCCGCACCGGAATGCGGCTGGTTTGATAATAATCCGCCAGTTCCTGCTGTTTCAGCGCGCGACCTTCAGGCCAGCGGCGACGACGGATATCGTCCCGCAGTTGCAGATACAGTTCAGCTTTTTGCATCAGGCCCGCCATTTCTGGAGTAATAACACGACAAGGCCGAGCACCAGCCCCCAAAAGGCTGACGCGATGCCAAAAAAGCTGACGCCGGACGCGGTCAGTAAAAAGGTCAGCATCGCCGCTTCGCGATAAGGCCCGTCGCTGCTGACAACAGACAGATTACTGGCGATCGTCACCAATAACGCCAGCCCTGCGACCACAGCCACCAACGCCGGTGGAAATGCCAGAAACAGCGCGACAATGGTCGAACCCGCAAGACCGGTCAGCAAATAAAACACACCGGCGGCGATACCAGCACGGTAACGCGATGAAGGGTCCGGGTGCGCTTCAGGCCCGCTGCAAATCGCCGCGGTAATAGCAGCCAGGTTAATGGAAAAATTGCCAAAAGGCGCAGTAACCAGCGTCAACAGACCGGTAACAGTTAATAACGGTGAGACTGGCGTCTGATAGCCATGACTGCGCAGCACTGCAAGGCCGGGTACATTCTGCGAGGACATCGTCACGATAAAAAGCGGTAAGCCCACTCCTAACAACGCCTGCCAGTTCCAGACCGGCCAGACCCATTCCAGTTCCACCAGAGAGGGCTGCAACTGCTGCACTGACCATTCACCGCGCAGCAAAGTGAAGAGCACACCCGCCAGTAATACCAGCGGAATGCTATATCTGGGTAACAACCGCCGGCTCAGCACAAAAAGCAGCACCAAACCAATCACTAACACCGGCGCCTGCGGCAAATGCCGAAAGATCCCCAAGCCAAACTGTAACAGAATGCCAGCCAGCATCGCATTGGCCAACGGCAGCGGTAAGGCTTTCGTCAGCCGGTCAAACCAGCCGGACAGCCCCAGCAGCAAAGTCAGCAGCGCACTGAACATAAAGACGCCAACCGCTTCCGCCAGACTATAACCGGTCAGGCTGGTTGCCAGCAGCGCGGCCCCCGGGGTCGACCACGCCGTCAGCACCGGTGCTTTGAAATACCAGGAAAAACCAATACAGGTCACGCCCATGGCAAAACCCAGAATACCAATCCAGCTGGCGATTTGCGCTTCGTTGGCGCCCGCTGCGGCTGCCGCCTGAAACACAATGGCGACAGAGCTGGCGAAACCGACCAGGACGGCGACAAAACCCGCAACCCAGTGCGAGCTGCTCCAGCCGCTAGAAGATTTCATGAACGGTGGGGTGAAAAAATTCATTAGTTCCGGCTTGAGGTGCAAAGCGCCACAAAAATGCATACATAAATATAATTTGTATACATTCTATCAAGAATGCAATGATTATTCGCTTAAATGACGCGCGACATAGCTGCAACTGGCGTGAATTTGCAGTTGCTGCTGACGTGCCCATTGCAGTGCTGCAGCCGTCAGCAACGCTGCAATGCCTTGTCCGCGAAAGGCCGGTGGAACAAAAGTATGATAAAAATCAATCGCTGGCTGACCGGCAGATTGGAACAAACGGTAGTCCAGCCGCGCCTCTGCACCGGCTTCTTGATAAATGAAACAACACTGCTGCGGTTGATGTTGTACCTGTGTCATCGTTTTCCAGCTCCATTAATTTTGTCACTCAAATTTAGACAAGCTTTACGCATGACAACGCTATCATTTAAAGTGGCCACACTCTGGCCGGCTGTAAAGGATGAATGATGAAACTGCGTGTGCTCTCAATGTTGGTTGCCTTATTCGCGCAACCGGTGGTCGCGGCGGATACCGCTGCAGCTTATTATGAAAAAGCGCGGCAATATAGTCAGCAGCAACAGTTGCGGGAAGCTGAACTGGAATTACGCAACAGCCTGCAACAAAACCCGGCCTATTTGCCCGCCCGGCTGATGCTGGGACAGATCCTGCTCAAAGCTGGCAACTGGAGCAGCGCAGAGAAAGAACTGCAATTGGCGCTGGATGGCGGCGCAGCCGCAGAGCCGCTGATTTACGACCTGATGCGGGCTTTGCTGGCGCAGCAGAAAATCGAACAGACGATTCATCTATTAGAACAATATCCGCAATATCAGCAATCTGCCGGCTGGCTGTTGATGCAGGCCAACGTCCGCAAAGCACAGCAACAATACGTCGAATCCGAACAGCATTATCAGCAAAGTCTGGCCGCGCAGCCTGGCCCGTTGCTGGATGAAATACGGCTTAACCTCGCAGATCTGAAATTACGACAGCATCAGTTCGATGCTGCGCATCAGCTGTTGGGACAAATCAAAGCGGAAAGCACCTTTTTCCGTCAATCGCGGTATTTGCAGGGACAACTCTATCTGTTGCAGCAGCAACCAGAACAGGCACTCACAGTTTGGCGTGCGCTGCTGGCACAAGATCAAACTGATCCCGTCGCTTTGCTGGGGCAAGCGCAGACGTTACAAGGGATGGGAAAGCTGCAAGAAGCGTTGAATTCTGTGATCAGTTTTCGCGAAAAGTATCCGTTTAACCCATTTGGGCAATTAATTCACGCCACTTTGGTCGGCAGTCAGGGCGATAGCCGCGAACAGGAACGGATGTTCCGCCAGTTACAGCTGCAATTAAATAGTCTGCCGGAAGACGCCAAGGAACAGGAAGATGTGCTGCTTCTGACGGCGACACTGGATTTTAATCAGCAACGTTACGATGCAGCGAGCACAAAGTTAAGGCGAGCAGCCCAACTCTATCCGTCCAACATCCAAATCAAACAACTGCTGGCAAACAGCCTGGTCCGGCAACAAGACTATAAAGGCGCCCAGGTTGTGATTAATGCTGCGCTGGCCGAGAACAATCAGCAGTACGAGATGTTTTTACTGGGCGCTTTTGTCGCGCAGCAATTAGCAGACTCTCAGGCTGAACAGCAACTGCTGACCAAAGCGTTGCAGTTATTCCCGCAACAACAACAAGTCCGCAAAGCATATCTGCAGTTACTACTGAAACAAAATAAAGCGATTGAAGCACAAACTTTACTAGCAGCGCAACCGGAGCATCAGCTCAGCGATTTATTGTTATTGGGTTATTTGCAGTTGGAGCAGGGCTTACTGGGCGAAGCGACCGCGACCGCTCAAAAGCTGCTGACCCTCGACAATTCAAAGGTCGAGATTTACCTGCTCGCCGGCGATGTCTCGGCGAAAAGTGGCGAGCAAGCACTGGCGGACAAGTTCTACCGGGAAGTATTGAAACTGGACCCTGCTTACAAACCGGCATTGTTATCTCTGGCCAGCCTGAGTTTACAGCAGCAGGATTGGCAGACTGCAGCAACCTTCTATCAGCAAATTCTTAATGCAGCACCGGATGACGAGTTAGTCCTCCAACTGATGGCTGACGCGGCACTGCGGCTTGGTAAAACCGATGATGCGATCAAGCTGCTAGAGAAACTGCCGGCAACCGGTCAGAGCAGTGCGCCAGCGCGGATTGCGTTATTAGAGCTTTATCTGCAAACCGGCCGACAACAACAGGCTGCCACGTTGCTGAACGAATTAAAGGAACAGACAGACATCAACGCCGATGTTTACTTCGCCAAAATGCGTCTGGCATTACAACAAAACAATCAAACAGAACTGAACCGCGTCGCAGATATTTTGTTCGGTTTATGGTACGACCAACCGGCACGACTCTTATCGTTGGCAGATCTGCAACTGCAGGCTGGCGCTGATGGCACAGTGCAGAAAACCATGCAAAGGCTGGAAGCTTTGCAGGCTGATGAAAACGAAATGGCTTATTTACAGGCTCGACTAGCGCTGTCACAAAACCAACTGGCGCTGGGCAGGAAGTTGCTCCAGCGCTTACAACAGCAAACCGGCAACAGTGACAAAGTCAAAGAGCTACAGGCACATTTCTATCTGGCAGAGCAGCAATACGATCAGGCCCGCCTGCTCTTTGCACAGCTTTTCCAGCAATCAGGACACAGACAGCATATGCTGTTGTTGTTTCGCAGCATGCAAGCCGATCCGGCGGCACAACAGCAGCTGCTTCGGCAATGGCTGCAGCAACAACCTGATGATACCGGCGCGACTCTAGCTTTAGCGGAGTTATTGCAGCATCAGCAAAAATCGGCGGAATTAGTCCAGCTCTATCTGAACAGTCCTTTATTGGAAACACATCCGGTGATTCAAAACAATTTGGCCAATTTGTTGCTCGACACAGATCCGGCCAAAGCGCTGCACTTTGCTGCCAAAGCCTACCAAACCTTACCGGAACAGCCGGACATCCTCGATACTTATGGCTATGCGCTGGTCCGTGCCGGTCAGCCGCAGCAAGGACTGGGCGTTTTGCGCCAGGCAGAGATCCGCCAGCCGGATTCAGCGCTGATCCAACTGCACATTGCTGATGCTTTGCAGCGGTTAAAACGTTCTCAGGAAGCAAAAACACTGCTAGATCAGCTGTCCGGTGCCAAACTGACGCCGGAAGAACAGCAACTCCGGCTGAAACTCCTGCAAATATGAGGGTTCCGCCATTATCTGACTTTAACTGCAGGCAATTATCAGCAAATCAGCGTCAATTGCGGCCTTTTCTTAAAGTTTACTAAATTAGAAAACAAAGCAAACAGCTGATAAATATGAACTTAATATGAGCACCCACCCTAAATAAGGTGTTCATACAGATTTAACAAAGACAGCGTTGTCATTTTGCGCAAATTTAAGTAATATGCCGTATGTTTTTTAAACAGCAAACGCTGATCTGGAGTCGCGCTGTGAATACTACTGTTAAACTGGTTTTGGCCTTGTGCACACTAGCTGCAGGTTCGGCTTATGCCGGAAATATCAGCCTCGGTAAGGCTGCAGAATTTAATACCTTCCTAAAAACCAACATGACCATCGACCCAGCGAGTGCAGATACCGAAGGTCGGGTTGCAATGGGCGGTAACTTGACCATTCATGGTGGTTATTCATTTGCGCACATCAATGCCTCTGTAAAAGGCGCTGAAGTGATCGTTGGTGGCAATGTGACAAAAACCGCTGATGGCAGTCTCAGTATTCATGGCGGCACTCCCGCCTCGCAAGGCCAGTTGGTGTACGGCGGTACCCTCACAGGCACGCTTGGTGCAGGAACTGCCAGCAAAGTTAGCAACACCGGCATTGATTTTAACGCAGCATTCGCACACCTAAATAACCTGTCCGAGCAGCTAGCAAAGTCGACCACGCCGAATGTATCCAAGCAAACCAAAGATAATTGGCTGGTCTTCACGCCGTCAGTAAAAAATGCTTCGAATATTTATGTGTTTGATCTTGAACAGCAAGATCTCAATAAGGATATAAAGATCGACAACAAAAATATCGCTAAAGACGCTTTAATTGTGTTTAACGTCAAACCTGCTAACAAATCTACCACCGTTGATTTTAAAATCAGTCAGATGGATTTAGGCAACAACATCAGCACGCACAAATTTATTAATAGTCATACGCAGCAGTCTGGGATTGATAAACATATTCTGTTTAACTTCTACGGTGTCACCGACCTGAATCTGAACTCCAGTGTCTATGGGTCTATTCTGGCACCAACGGCGAATATCAATGCATCAACCGGTGTCGCCTGGGGTCATGTAATTGCGAATTCGTGGAAAGGCAATATGCAGATGAATTGGGCACCGCTGGATGTTCCAAAAGGTTCGACGCCACCGGTTAGTGCGCCAAGCCCGATTGCATTGTTATTGTTAGTCCCAGCCCTGTTCTGGTTCCGCCAACGTCATGTGAGCCGGACTGCGCAAGTGGCTTACGCCGGCTGATGCGATGACACATCGGACAAAACGGACTTTCGGGTCCGTTTTTTGTTTTCCGACACACCGAAATTGACGATTATGCGGCGATAAAGGTTGAAAAACCTCATCTGATCAGTAATCTGAAGCCATGATCCACGGCAACATGCCGTCACCCAATAAAGAGACTCCTGATGCCCACAATTGGAACTCCCGGCAGCCCCCGCAGCACTAAAGTGTTGTTGCTAGGTTGCGGTGAACTCGGAAAAGAAGTTTGTCTGGAATTAAAGCGTTATGGCTGCGAAGTCATCGCCGCAGACCGTTACCCGAACGCGCCCGCCATGCAGGTGGCAGACCGTCACCATGTCATCTCTATGCTCGATGGCGCAGCGTTACGCCAGCTGGTGATCCGGGAAAAGCCAGACTTTATCGTGCCGGAAATTGAAGCAATCGCCACTGCCACTTTACTGGAGCTGGAACAGGCTGGATTTTGCGTGATCCCGAGTGCACGCGCTGCCCACCTGACGATGAACCGGGAAGGTATCCGCCGGCTCGCCGCAGAAGAGTTGCAGTTGCCGACTTCGCGTTATCGCTTTGCCGACGACCATGCCAGTTATCTCGCCGCGGTTGCACAAATCGGTTTTCCCTGCGTGGTAAAACCCATTATGTCGTCGTCCGGTAAAGGTCAGTCTGTGTTAAAAAGCGAAGCAGATCTGGCACCGGCCTGGCAATATGCCCAGGAAGGAGGCCGCGCGGGCAAAGGCCGGGTGATCGTGGAAGGTTTTGTTGATTTTGACTACGAAATCACCTTGTTGACTGTGCGGACCGCTGATGGTCAAACCCAATTTTGTGAACCTGTTGGTCATCGCCAGGAGCGCGGTGACTATCGAGAGTCCTGGCAGCCGCAAGCTATGTCTGAGACCGCGCTGCAAAAAGCGCGGGACTACGCCGGCCGCATCACTGCAGCCCTCGGAGGGCGCGGTTTATTCGGTGTCGAACTCTTTATTAAAGGCGATGATGTCTGGTTCAGTGAGGTATCACCGCGGCCACACGATACTGGGATGGTGACGCTGATTTCACAAAATTTATCCCAGTTCGCGCTGCATGCCCGCGCTATTCTCGGTTTGCCGGTGCCGGTGATCCGGCAGTATGGTCCTGCGGCTTCGGCGGTTTTACTGGTAGCCGGACACTCGAATCAGATGCAATATGGCAATCTGGCAGAAGCGCTGAGCCAACCTGACACCGAGATTCGTTTATTTGGTAAACCTGAGGTTCAGGGCGAGCGCAGGCTTGGGGTTGCTCTGGCGCTCGGAGATTCGGTGCCAAAAGCGTTAGAGAAAGCCTTACAGGCAATAGCTCAGGTGAAGGTTACACTGTGACCAATCGCAGGTGGCTGATTGGCCTGAAGTCTCCTACACTATGAATGGACTGCCTGTTCCGGGGTGGTCTGCACAACCTGCAGTTCTGCAAAAGCAGTGCTGAATTGTTTTGGTCGCGACTAAGAGGGAAGCTCCATGATTTTGTTAGTTGGTGGTGAAAAAGGCGGCAGTGGCAAAAGCTGTCTGGCGCAAAACATCGCAGTGTATTTTTCCAGCCTGAAAAATGCCAATGTCATTCTGGTCGACTGTGACCCGCAACGCACCACATCTGACTGGGTTCAGGAGCGCCACTTGTCGCCCCAAGTCCAGTGGATAAACTGCGTGCAAATGTATGGAAAAATTCGTTACGAATTAAAAAGCCTGGAACACCACTATGACTATGTCATCGTAGACTGTGGCGGTCAGGATAGCGTCGCGCTGCGCTCTGCCATGTCGGTAGCCTCTCATGTCCTGCTGCCATTACGACCAAAACGCCGCGACCTGAAAACTCTTGAACATCTGGAAGATTTGGTCAGCAACTGTAACGTGGTGAACCCCGATATGATTGTTGCCTGTGTACTGACGCAATGTCCGTCGTTACCAAATCAGGGCAACCGGATCCTCGAAGCGAAAGACGTCGTGCGGTCATTTAAGCTGCGTGTCCTCAACTCAGTCACATTCAGCCGCAACATCTACGACGACAGTGAAGAGAAAGGTATGTCGGTGATGGATACTGAACCTGATGGCAAAGCCGCCACTGAAATCAAAGACATCATCCAAGAATTAATGGCAATGAAGGCGATACAAGAAGATGGCATTGACCGATCTGAAAAAAAATTCAACACGATCGAATAAGCACGCTTTTTCAGTCGATGAATTTATTGCCGACGCTGAGAATTATGCGATGGGGAAACCGCAGATTGTCAGTGTCCGCCAAGTTGCCGGCGATGATCAGGAGCCTTTGATCAATAAAGGGCCGATGCGACATGCCACATTCACGCTGAGCGAGGAAGCGATCGAAATACTGAACCAATTGAGTCAGGAGACCGGAGTGTCGAAATCCAAGCTGATTCGGCAACTGATCCTGAACGTGGACGCGCACAATCAAAGCGTGGTGATCCAAAGTGGTCAGGCGGTCGTGGTGAAAAAAGTCGAATAAACCGGTAAAAGAACAGCGGCAACAAGCCGCTGTTCTTTTATCTATTTTTGGATGCGGTTAGCGCATTCCCCGCTCAAACTCGGCGATGATCCCGCAGATTTTGCTTTGAGTATCGCCAAAGAACAACGGATTGAACTGCTTTTCTACGCAATAGGTTTGATAAAACGCCAGTAAATCTGCTTTGTTACTGGTGATCCGCTTCAGCTCATCTTGCTGTTTCTGTCCTAATTCGCCGGAAAAGGCTGCGAAGCGCGTACTAATAGTCCGAAGTAACTGCTCACCCTTGACCTTGCTCGCATTGCCGGCTTTTTCAGAAAACAAAGCGTAAAGCTGCTCTTTATAGGGCTTTATCTGCGGATGGTCGGAAAACGTCGCTAACAGCAGAATGGCGACAATTAACCAAAAGACTTTCTTCATACGGCCTCCAATGTTTCTAGCACTATTCTACGCGGATACTGAATACTGACAACTGCCATTCGCAGCGGTGTCAATGAAGGTGACGAAAATCACAGAACAACATGTAAACAGCGATGACACTTTCTATAAAAATGAACGCAGGCCATTGAAATACTGAGCTATATCAAATGGTCCATATGTTGCTTCAGCGATGATGAGTGTTCAGGCTATCGTTGGAAAAACTGTTCATACAGCCAAGCCTTTGGACAAGCGGCGGACGGGAACTGCTATACTGAAAGCCCTTCCCGACTGCCACTGCAGCATATTCAGCATTCATGAGGTACCCCTTTGGACCAGCAACAACGAATTCCGGTCAAAGTCGACATGCATAATCCCAAGCCGCCGGAACACTATCCGTCTCGCGACAGGATATATGTCCGTGCAGTCAAAGGCTTGCATCAACGTCTGCGCCGCAACATGGGCTTTGTTTTTATGGCAATGTTCTTCCTGTTGCCCTGGTTGCAGTTCGAAGGCCATCAGGCGGTGTTATTCGACTTAGATGCACAAAAGTTCAATATCTTTGGCATGACGCTGTGGCCACAGGATTTCACCATCATGGCGTGGATCTTTGTGATTGGTGCTTTTGCGCTATTTTTTGTCACCACGTTTTATGGCCGGGTTTGGTGTGGTTACATGTGTCCGCAAACCGTCTGGACTTTTATCTTTATCTGGTTTGAAGAAAAAATTCAGGGTAACCGCAATCAACGGATGAAGCTGGATAAAGACCCGTGGAGTGGTCAGAAAGTGCTGAAAAAAGGCCTGACACATCTGGCCTGGCTGGGCTTCTCCCTGCTGACATCGCTGATCTTTGTCGGTTACTTCACACCTATTGATCAGCTGTTTATTGATTTCTTTACTGCGCAAGCCAGCTTCTGGTCTGTCGTTTTTGTGCTGATTTTTATGTTTTGCACTTATGGCAATGCCGGGTGGATGCGCGAAATCATGTGCACCCACATTTGCCCCTATGCCCGCTTTCAATCTGCAATGTTCGACAAAGATACCTTCACTGTGACTTACGATACTGCGCGCGGTGAGAATCGCGGTCCGCGGGCCCGTAAAGATACGGAATACAAAGCCAAAGGCCTGGGTGACTGTATCGACTGTAACCTGTGCGTCCATGTTTGTCCGACCGGCATTGATATCCGCAATGGTCTGCAATATGAGTGCATCAATTGTGGTGCCTGCATCGACGCCTGTGACGATACGATGGAAAAAATGGGATATGCCAAAGGCCTGATCAGTTACACCACAGAACACAGTCTGAATGGTAAACCGACTAAAGTTGTCCGGCCAAAATTGCTTGGGTATTTTGTGGTGCTGATGGTGGTTTGCTCGGCATTCGGCTGGACTTTATGGACGCGGATGCCGGCAGAAATGGATGTGGTACGCGACCGCGGCAGTTTGTTCCGTGAAACTGATGAAGGTTTAATTGAAAATACCTATACGCTGAAAATCATCAACAAATCTCAGCAGGAACAAACCTTTAAACTGAGTTTTACCGGCATGGATCAAGTGAGCTGGCTTGGGATCACCGAAGTCACCATCAAAGGCGGTGATACCGCCAGCGTGCCGATTAGCCTGTCTGCCGACCCAGCTAACCTATCCAAGCCCAGAACCGATATTGAATTCAGTATCGAGAATGTTGCCGATGCTGACGTGAAACTGTCGCAACGTAGTAACTTCTTCTCAGCGCGCTAAAAAACACTGTCTGAAGCCGCCTGCGGGCGGCTTTTGTTTACACACAGCGCATCGTGACCAGTTATGATACGCACAATCTTTCCCCCGACGGTATGGGCGTATGTCTGCCAATTTTCACTTCTCTAGGTTGCATCCTGAAACCTTGCTGGACGCTCTGCAAAGCTATCGAATCCTGCCGGAAAGTGGCTTGCTGGCGCTGAACAGCTATGAAAACCGCGTTTACCAATTCAGAGCAGACGACCAGCAAAAGTATGTCGTGAAGTTTTACCGGCCAGAGCGCTGGACTGCAGAGCAAATCCACGAGGAACACCAGTTTTGCCGGGACTTACAACAAGCTGAACTGGATATCATCGCTCCGCTGCAGTTTGACGGTCAGAGCCTGCTGCAGTATCAGCAATACGCCTTTGCGGTATTTCCGAGTAAAGGCGGCCGGGCGTTCAGCGCAGAACAAGACGAGCATTGGGAGCAACTCGGGACTTTATTAGGTCAGTTGCATCAAACCGGCAGCTCCCGGCAATTTAAGCATCGCCGGCAACTGAATATTCTGCAGGAATTGCAGCAGGCGGCTGCGCAATTGCTGCAATGTCCATTGCTACCGCCTGCTCTGCTTGGCGCGTTTGAACAGGCCATCAATCAGCTGATTCAGACAATAAAACAACTCAGACTGCCTGACGCGGCTTCATTACGTTTGCATGGTGACTGTCATGCCGGCAATATCCTGAGCGATGAACGTCTGTTTCTGCTGGATTTTGACGATTGCCTGCAGGGCCCGGCAGTACAGGACTGGTGGATGCTGCTGGCTGGCGATGAGATGGAACAGCGGATCCAATTAGAGATCTTAGCCGAGCAATATCAGAATTTTACCGAATTTAATCAGGCTGAGCTGGCGTTGATTGAACCGCTGCGTTGTCGGCGCATGGTGCTGTACATGGCGTGGCTGGCACAGCGCTGGGCCGATCCGGCTTTTCCGCTGCATTTCCCCTGGTTTGCCACGGAAGATTACTGGTTGCAGCAACTCGCACAGTTGCAACAGCAGCAACAACGACTGCAACAGCCGGCATTGCGCTTGTATCCGTATGATTATTAAGACTGCCTGCCGCAGGAGTCTGTACAGCGGAATTTGCTTCAGTGTAAGCTGTGCGCCATCCCATACCCTTTAACGGATTGACTGGAAATTGTTATGAAAAAACTGTTGTCGTTCATTTTCGCGTTTTGTCTGGTGCCAGCGGCACTTGCAGTGGGTGGCCCTTATGAAGAGGGCAAACATTACGACGTCATCGCTGAACAACGCACGGCGAAACCGGAAGTTAAAGAATTTTTCTCGTTCTATTGCCCGGCCTGTTTCGCTTTTGACCCTTACATCAATAGCCTTGAGAAGTCTCTGCCAGAAGGCACTGTACTGAAAAAGTACCATGTCGATTTCATGGGCCAGGCCAGCAAAGAAATTCAGGCGGGTCTGTCGCAAGCCTTAGTACTGGCCAAAGCCAAAGGCAAAGGACATGAAGTCGGCCGGGCCATCTTTGAACACATTCATGTCAAACGCCAACCTTTTGCCTCTGCACAGGATATTCGCAGTGTGGTGACAGCTGCCGGTATTGATGCGGCGGTCTACGACAAAGAAATCAATAATTTTGTCGTGAAATCGCAAACCAAGCTGATGCAAAAAGAACAGGAACAGTCCACCAAATCAAAAGTGCTGAACTCAGTACCGACCATCATCATTAATGGCCGCTATAAAATCATCAATCAGGGTCTGGACAGAACCAACACTGAGCAAGATTTCAAAGCGTTAGTACAATATTTGCTCAGCAAACCTTAATCACACGGAGCCTCTTCATGTACCGTCAAATCCTGAAATCGGTGCTGTTTTGTGCCGGACTTGCTGCTGCAGGGTTCAGCTATGCAGCCAGCAGCTATACAGAGGGTAAGCATTACGAAGTCGTCGCCGATACCGCGACAGCAACTCCGGTAGTGACTGAGTTTTTCTCCTTTTATTGCGGCCATTGTTACGCGTTTGAGCCACTAGCCAATAGCATCGAAAAGAACCTGCCTAAAGGCGTGAAATTCGAAAAAAATCATGTCGACTTTATTCAGGCAAGCTCACCTGCGGTACAAAACGGCATGGCACGAGCATATCTCGTCGGCCGCAATGCAGGTAAAGGCGACGAAGTTGCAGGGATGATTTTCAACTATATCCATCAGCAGCGGGCTAATTTCGGCTCGGATGGCGATATCCGCTCGCTGTTGCTGGTGAATAACTTTGATGCGGCGACTTTCGACAATGGCTTTAACAGCATGCCTGTGCTGGCTGAAGCCAATAAAATGAAAGAGCAACAAACTTATTGGTCGGAAAAAAAGGTGCTGACCGGCGTGCCGATGTTATTGGTCAACGGCAAATACAAAGTCAAATTTGACGGGCTGGATCAGAATAACGTCGAGCAAGATCTGCTTGCTCTGCTGGCTTATCTGTCTGCCAAAAAGTGATTGCAAAATGCCTTGAAAAAGCCGGTGTCAAACCGGCTTTTTTAGCACTGTATCTCAACAAAGATTAACCCCCGCTATAGGGTAACACCATTCACTTAAGAATGTTTTGAGCGAACGGGGTAACGGGTTTTACTAATACGAACGGTCCTATCTTTGGGCCGTTTTCTTTTTTCAGGCAGGATGTATCGTTTTACTCGTTCCC
>Ga0075154_10001505_pt1 | contig 16548 bp, 14 predicted proteins | sample JI71714BDNA_FD_70965 | JGI IMG/M metagenome (GOLD analysis project Ga0075154, IMG submission 70965) | Wastewater effluent complex algal communities from Wisconsin, to seasonally profile nutrient transformation and Carbon sequestration -... | ecosystem: Engineered > WWTP > Effluent > Algae... | reverse complement strand
GCAGCAGCGGCCGCCGCGCGGCGATCCGCCGCCTGCTTCCGGTCCGCGTCGCGCGCTTCAAGGCTGCGCAGCACGATCCGGTTGCCCATCAGCATCGGTGCGCCGATCAGCAGGCCGTTGTCGGCATCCACCGAGACAGAGCCCCAGTTGAAGCCGCCGGCATTGCCCGGATACTGGAACGTGCCGCCCCAGGTTTCCTGATCCGTGCCATAGCCGCCGCCACCCCGCATCGGCGGGGTGAAAATGCCCTCATAGCGCATCTTCTTGTACTCAATCCGGCAGTGCAGCTGGTCGAGCGGGGTGACGCCCCACATGTCCTGCTCAAGCCGGTCGTCACGGAAGTGCGGCAGCGGCGTAAAGGGCTGAGTAGCGGTCACCTTTTCGCCCTCGGCCGGGTTCTGCGGCACAGCGATTTCGGGCGTGTCGTAGATGGGGACGCCCGTGCGGCGATCGAGGAGGAAGATCTCGCCGCGCTTGGTCGGCTGGGCGACTGCGGGGATGATCTCGCCCGTGCCATCCTTACGGATGTCGATCAACACGGGCTGCGAGGGGACGTCATAGTCCCAGATGTCGCGATGGACGGTCTGGTAGACCCAGCGGCGAGTACCGGTCGCCGCATCGATCGCGACGATGGAGCTGGCGTTCTCCTCGGCCTCCTTCGAGCGAAGATCGCCGTCGAAATAGTCAGGCGAGGAATTGCCCGTCGGCGCGTAGATGAGGTTCAGGTTGGGGTCGTAGCTCATGTTGGACCATACGTTCGGCGTGCCGCGCGTGTATTCCTGGCCCTCGTCAGGCAGGCCCTGGAAGCCCGGCTTGCCCATGTCCCACGCCCAGGCGAATGCGCCCGTGATCGTGTCGTAGGCGCGAACGACGCCCGAAGGGTTGCCGATCTGCTGGTTGTCGGTGACCCAACCGCCGGTGACCACCTTGTCGCCCGCCACGAGCGGGGCTGATGTCACCATGAAGTTGCCCGGAGGCGCATAGCCGAGGCCGGACATCAGGTTGATCTCGCCATTGCGACCGAAGCTCGGGCAGACCTGCCCGGTCATCGCGTCGACCGCGATGAGGCGGGCGTCCACCGTCCCGGCGATGATGCGCTTGGCGCATTCACCCGTGTATTCGGCAGGAGCCTCGTAATAGCCCAGCCCGCGGCATGTACGGGCGAAGGTGGAAGCGTTCTCGATACCGCCGGGAACCTCGGTCTTGGTGTCGTGGCGCCAGACTTCAGCACCGCTGTCGGAATCGAGCGCCAGCAGCGTGCTGCCGGCGGTGCAGATATAGACGAGGCCGTTGGCCATCTGCGGCGTCTGCTTGAAGTCGTAGGGAACGCCGGTGCGGTACTCCCAGGCCTTCTCAAGCCCAGCGACGGTATCGAGGTTGATCTGGTCGACCTGGGTGAACCGCTGGCCACCAGCGACACCGCCATAGAAGCGCCAGTCGCCAACGGCTGAATCGCCGATCAGCTTGGCGTCGCGCGTGCCCTCGGCAACCGGCCACGTCTGGATCGCCCCGACCGCAAGCAGGAGAGCGCCTGCGATGCTGGCGAAACCAACCCAGCGACCACCGATATAGATCGGACGCGTCTCAGGCTTCTTGGTTGCTGCGCCATACCAGGGCGACAGGAACCAGAGGCCAACAACCAGCCACGCCGCGAGCCGCGGCAGGAGGGCGACAAAGTCCAGCCCAGCTTCAAGGAAGGACCACACAACAGTCACGACCAGGATCGCCGCATAGACGGTAGAGGCGAGCGGATTGCGGGTGAAGACCAGCCAGCCACAGCCGGCCAGCAGCGCCCCCATGAGCGCGTAGTAGAAACTTCCGCCCAGCATCAGCAGCTGGACGCCGTACCAGAGCAGGTAGGCTCCAATGGACACCAGCGCCGCCGCATAGGCTGCGTTGAGGCCCAGCACGATGGCCTGAGGCTCGTTCTTGCGGATCAGCTGGACCGAAAAGAAGGCCGCGCCGGCAAACAGGGCGCCGGTGATAAAGTAAAACATCGCCGCAATGATCATGCCGGTGTTGACCAGCAGAGGCAGCGGGTTCGGGTTGAACGGGCTCGGCGCCGGCACGGGCGGCATGAGCTCGTTGACGACACCGCCAACAATTGAAACGACCGCGATCAACAGATAGGCGACCGCAAACGCCCATGGGGCGATACGCGTTGGCATTGATGTCCTCCCGACCAGCCGTATCCCAGCGCCCAACTCCCGCGCGGTCCAGCCTTCTGGAAACGAAACTAGCGTTACTGATCGGTCCGTGAAAAGCGCTGGATCGTCCCACCGGGCTACTTTTCGTAGCGTCAGGTGTCACAACCCTGTGCGCGGGGCACAGGAAAGGCCCTAGGCGAAGGGCCGCATCGGCTCAGCCTTGTGCTCGGCGAAGGTCGTGTCGTCGTTGGCTTCGACCAGCCGGACCTCATAGCCCCAGAGGTCGGCCAGGTGCTGCAGCACGCGGTCGGCGTCCTTTTCCTCCAGCGTGATCCCGTCGACCACATTGTGGCGCAGCTCAAGACGACGGTCGCCCGCGAGGTCGACATCCACCACCTGGATGTCCGGATCGCGGCGGGCGACGTCGTATTGCCGCGCCAGCGCACGGCGAACCTCGCGATAGCCGCGCTCGTCATGGATGGCGGAGACGAGCAGCTCTTCTTCTTCGTGATCGTCAACGATGTGAAACAGGCCCATCTTCCGGATCAGGTGTGGCGACAGGTATTGCGAGATGATGCTCTCGTCCCGGAAGTTGGCCCACACGTCCTTGAGCGTGCCGTAGGGATTGCCGTTGCCCGCGATGTCCGGGAACCAGGCGCGGTCCTCGTCGGTTGGCGTCAGTGAGATGCGCTCGATGTCCTGCATCATCGCAAAGCCGAGCGCATAGGGGTTGATGCCCGAATAGCGGCGATCATTGAAGTCGGGCTGCATCACCACGCTGGTGTGCGAGTGCAGAAACTCGAGGTAGGCCCCGTCATTGATCTGACCCGTCTCATGGAGCCGCGTCATGATCCGGTGATGGGTCCAGGTGGCGCAGCCCTCGTTCATCATCTTGGTCTGGCGCTGCGGATAGAAGTACTGCGCGATCAGGCGAATGATGCGCAGGATCTCACGCTGCCAGCCGGCGAGGCGCGGCGCGGTCTTCTCTAGGAAGTAGAGGATGTTCTCTTCGGGCAGTTTCAGGATGGCCTTGCGGCGGTCCTCTTCCACCTTCTTCTTGGACGCCGGCACCTTGCCCTTGGCCTTGGGCACTGTGCGCCAGAGATCGTTGAACAGCGCCTCGCCATGCGCGCGGCGCTCCTGCTCGCGCCGCGCCTCGGTCGCAAGGTCCATTGAACGCTTGCCAGGATAGCGGTGGATGCCGTGGCTTTGCAGCGCGTGCGCCGCATCCACCAGGCGCTCCACGGCCTCGATGCCATAACGCTCCTCGCACTTGGCGATGTAGGCCTTGGCGAATGACAGGTAGTCCGCAATGCCCGACGCATCGGTCCACTGGCGGAAGACATAGTTGTTCTTGAAGAAGTGGTTATGGCCCATGGCCGCGTGGGCCAGCACCAGCGTCTGCATCGTCGCGGAGTTCTCCTCCATGATGTAGCAGATGCACGGGTCTGAGTTGATGACGATCTCGTACGCTAGGCCCTGATAGCCCTTGTTGTACATCATCTGGTTGCGGGCGAAGTCCTTGCCGAAGCTCCAGTGCTTGTAGAACAGCGGCATGCCGACGCTGGAATAGGCATCCAGCATCTGCTCCGACGTGATCACCTCGATCTGCGTGCGGTAGGTGTCGAGGCCAAGCTCGCCCTCGCCAATCTTGCGCACGGCGTCGAAGATCCGGCCGAGCGTGTCGAAGTTCCAGTCGGAGCCGGTATAGAGAAGCGAGGCCGAGGGCTCTGGCTTGGCGGACAGGGTGGACTTCGATTTGCGCGTCGCAGTCTTGTCGGTGCTCATGGCTTACGCCTCCGCCTTCGCGCCTTCGCGCGCGAACAGGTCCCGGAACACGGGATAGATGTCGCGCCGATGGCTGACCTTGCGCATCGCAAGGCGCTCTTCCGAGCCCGCGACGAGTTCATAGGCGCGCCAGAGTGACGAGGCTTCGCCGGCGCCATCATCGCGACCATGACCGACTTCGAGATAGGCGTAGTACTGGCACAGCGGCAGGATGGCGGTCTTTAGCAGGTTGATGGTGTTGTTATTGTCCATCGGCAGGTTGTCGCCGTCGCTCGCTTGCGCGGCATAGATGTTCCACTGGTTGGCCGGGTAACGGTCGTGGACAATGCGCGCCATCTCCTCCAGCGCAGTGGAGACCACGGTGCCGCCGCTCTCGCGCGAATGGAAGAACGTGTCCTCGTCCACCTCCTTGGCCTCGTGCGTGTGGCGGATGAACACGACGTCCACGCGCTTGTAGCGCCGCTTCAGGAACAGGTAGAGCAGCGAGTAGAAACGCTTGGCCAAGTCCTTCATGTGCTCGTCCATCGAGCCGGACACGTCCATCAGGCAGAACATCACGGCTCGCGCGACCGGCTTCGGGATCTGGTCATAGCGCCGATAACGTACGTCGATCGGATCGATGAAGGGCACAAGCCGCATGCGCTTCTGCTTGCGCTCAAGCTCTGCGCGCAAAGTGGCTACGGCCTCGTCATGGCCGCCCACGTCGTCGAGGCGCGCGATCTCGGCTTCCAGGGCCGCGATCTCCTCAGGACGCGGACGGCCCAGCGCCGTCCGACGCAGCATCGAGTTGCGCATCGTGCGCACAACGGACAGCGTCGCGGGCGGGCCTGACGAGCGATAACCAGCGCGAACCGGCTGCGTCTCCTCGACGCCCATCACCTGTCGTTTGGCCAGGTCCGGCAGTTCCAGGTCCTCAAGGAAGAGATCGAGGAATTCATCATCCGACAGAGCGAAGCGGAACTCATCCTCGCCTTCGCCACCGTCGCCGGCGCCTGACCCGCCGCCTTCCTCGTCCGGTCGCGCAATCGTATCGCCCTGGATGTATTTCTTGTTGCCGGGCAGCACGTATTCGCGCTTGCCGCCCTCGCTGCCTCGCCTCAGCACGGGCTCATGCACACCATCGGCGGGCACAACGATGTCGCCCGCCTTGTCGATGTCCTTGATCGAGCGCTTGGCCGACGCCTCGCGCACCGCCCGCCGCACGAGCGCACGGGCGCGGCGGATGAATCTCTGGCGGTTCGCCAGCGACTTGCCCCCCGGGTCCCGACGACGATCAATGATGTGCATGTGGGGCGTGTCCTAGCTGGTCTGCTTGACCCTCATGTACCACTCCACCAGGCGGCGAACCTGCCGCTCGGTGTAGCCACGCTCCACCATCCGCTGCACGAACTCGTCGTGCTTCTTCTCGCTCTCACTGTCCTTCTTCGAGCCGAACGAGATCACGGGCAGCAGGTCTTCCACCTGGCTGAACATGCGCCGCTCGATCACTTCGCGGATCTTCTCGTAGGATGTCCAGCTCGGGTTCTTGCCCTTGTTGTTGGCGCGCGCCCGCAGCGTGAACTTCACCACCTCGTTCCGGAAGTCTTTCGGGTTCGCGATACCGGCCGGCTTCTCGATCTTTGAAAGCTCCTGGTTCAGAAGTTCGCGGTCCAGCATCTGGCCGGTATCGGGATCCTTGAAGTCCTGATCCTCGATCCACGCGTCAGCATAGTCGACATAGCGGTCGAACAGGTTCTGGCCGTAATCGTGATAGCTCTCGAGATACGCCTTCTGGATCTCGTGGCCGATGAACTCCGCATATCGCGGCGCCAGATCGGCCTTGATGAATTCGAGGTACTGGCCTTCGACATCTTCCGGATACTGCTCGCGCTTGATCGCCTGTTCCAGCACGTACATCAGGTGGACCGGATCGGCCGCGACTTCTTCGGTGTCGTGGTTGAACGTCGCCGAAAGCGCCTTGAAGGCAAAACGCGTGGAGATGCCGTCCATGCCCTCGTCGACGCCTGCCGCGTCCCGGTACTCCTGCAGCGTGCGGGCCTTGGGATCGACTTCCTTGAGGCTCTCGCCGTCATAGACGCGCATCTTCGCGAACAGGTTCGAGTTCTCGTGATGCTTCAGGCGGGACAGAACCGAGAAGCGGGCCAGCATTTCCAGCGTTCCCGGCGCAAGCGGCGCATCCGCAAGTTCGGAGCTGCGGACCAGCTTGTCGTAGATCCGCGTCTCTTCCGTGACCCGAAGCGCATAAGGCACCTTGATCACGTAGATCCGGTCGATGAAGGCCTCGTTCGTCTTGTTGTTCTTGAAGGCGCGCCACTCGCTCTCGTTGGAGTGCGCCAGCACGATGCCCGTGAACGGGATTGCGCCGATATTCTCCGAGCCGACATAGTTGCCTTCCTGCGTCGCGGTCAGCAGGGGGTGCAGCATCTTGATCGGCGCCTTGAACATCTCGACAAATTCGAGAACGCCCTGGTTCGCGCGGTTAAGGCCGCCCGAATAGGAGTAGGCGTCCGGGTCCGACTGCGCATGCATCTCGAGCTTGCGGATATCGACCTTGCCGACGAGCGAAGAGACGTCCTGGTTGTTCTCGTCGCCCGGCTCGACCTTCGCAACGCCGATCTGGCGCATGCGGGACGGCTTCACCTTGGCGACGCGGAACTTGGTGATGTCACCGCCGAACTCGTCCAGCCGCTTCAGCGCCCATGGGCTCATGAGCCCGCTCAGGCGACGGCGTGGAACACCATAGTCCTTCTGCAGCTGTTCGGCCTGTGTCTCCGGGTCGAAGAGGACCAACGGGCTCTCGAACACGGGGCTGAGATCGTTGCCGGCCTTCAGCACGTAGATGGGCAGGTCTTCGATCAGAGCCTTGATGCGCTCGGCCAGCGAGGACTTGCCGCCGCCGACGGGACCCAGCAGGTAGAGGATCTGCTTGCGCTCCTCCAGGCCCTGCGCACCCTGCCGGAAGAAGGCGACGATACGTTCGATCGTCTCTTCCATCCCGTAGAATTCAGAGAAGCGCGGATAGACGCGGATCGTGCGGTTGGAGTGGATGCGACCCAGGCGTGGATCGCGCGAGGTATCGATCATCTCGGGCTCGCCGATCGCGGCGAGCAACCGCTCGTGTGGACCCGCGAACATCAGCGGGTCTTTCTTGCAGCCTTCCAGATACTCCTGGATCGTCATCACCGTCTCGCGACGGCTCTCGAAGGCCTTGGTGTAGCTGTCGAACAGATCGCGCGACATCATCGCTCCCTTTTCAACCCGCAAGCGGGATCCAGAGGCACGTCACTGAGACACTGCTTCGTCGCTTGACCGCGCCGCCGCAGTCCCTCGTAGGCTGCACCCGTTCGGGAGAAGCGCGCCTGCCAGTCGGTGGCAGCGCAGGCGCCCGCCCGATGGTGCGTAGAGGAACCATCTCCTCAAATGTCGGCGCTGGAAAGGCGAATTGAAGAGGTGGTACTGCTCAACCGCCCCCGCGCTGAATCACGATACTAGTAGAATCGCACGAGGGGACTAGCCCGCGCTACATTTGAACGAGCTGTGAATGCACATGTCGCCTGACGTGTTGCATCCGCCACAATTGCTGCGTCGTGATCAGGCAATCGGCGGAAAACCCTGCCTTTGCCGCGTGCATTTCGAGGACGGGCCGTGCGAAGAGCACGATCATGCCCTCGAACATGACCCAGACGATACCTGTCGGCTGTTGGGCTGCGCCGCAGCGATGTTGGCGCTCAACATGTGTGAGTGCTGGTCCCGACACGACCGATGCGGTGCGCCCGATTCAGCCGCGGGTCTGGACTTCAGCATCGACGCAAATAGCCTGTACGCGTCTCAGGCTGCGGAGTCCTAAATGAAACTATTGCGCTTGCTTGCCGCGAGTTCGGTCGCATTCGCGACCATTTCCGCATCGGCTGCCCATGCGCAACCGCCAGACTGGTCGACGCGCTGCCGAATGGAGCTGGGCAGTTCCAGCGCTCCGGAGGTCGGCAAGTATCTGCTGATGACGGTCGGCAAAACCAGCAACCCGGCTCTTTCGCGACTGGACTATTCGGCATCCGCGTCGGCTCGCGCTGCCGTCCACCCAACCGCAGTGAAGGACGTGCTCAATCCCTTTTCGTCGCCATCACTGAACATCGGCTACTACGGACAGGTGGGCGCCGCGGCGCCTCACGCGGTTAAGCCGACCGTCGGACATATCGGCTTCGGCGTCATCGGAAAGGACTTCAAGGCAATACCCGGCTCGCCGGTTCAGCTTAAGCTAATCGTCGACGGCGCAACCTTCGGCCCTTACGAACCCGCGCCGTCCAGTTCCGGCATGTACAATATGTGGTTCGACACGGCGGACACGGACGGTGACAACAAGGCGCCGCTTCTGAGCGCCAACGACTTCGCCAAGCTGGCCAAGGCCATCAACGTTATGACGACCGCGGAAGTCGTTGTCGTGCAGGACGGCGCCGAGATTGCGCGGATTGTGATTCCGACTCCCAATTTCGTCGCCTGGCGGGATGGCCTTGCTTCGTGGGCGTCGAAGACCAAGCCGGGGGTCGGCGCTGCTACCACCTGTGCGGCCGGTGGCGACGTCGTGAACTGACGCGCCGCGAAGGCGCTTCGCCCAGGCCCGAATGCATGCCCGAGTCTAGTTGTGACGGCGGCGACCACGACCGTCGAAACGCCAGACATGGTGGCTGGACCCCTCGTCCTCACCATCCCACGTCAGCGCGCCGTCCGGCTCGCTGGCTTCGGCAGGGGCGTCGGGATCGGGCGTTTGCGGACCCCAGCCCTTGAAGTCATGCGGCAGACCATCAGTCCACGTCTTGGCCTCGCTGGCTCCAAGGACGGGTGGTCCGTAGGCGTGATCTTCCAGGCGGTAGGGGCGATCGGGATCGGTGGGCTGAGGTTTGTTGGCCATGACGGGTCCTCGTTTCGGGTGAAGCGACGCCGCACGGGCCGATCCGCCGACGCCTTACCGCAACAAACGCACAAGGCGGCGAGTGGTTACGCGCGGGGTTCACCATGTCAGGACGCCTCGGCCATTGTCTTGTCCGCAGGAATGAGGTTTCGATCCGGCGCGGTGCAAACCGCACGGACACCAGCCGGGAACACGCGGATGAAGCCACGCGAATTGATCGGGACCGCAAAGGTCCCCGGCGGCGTCGAACTTCGCCTGTTCCGGCATGGCGATGATCACATGATCATGGTCGACGCCAACGAACTCATGAGCAGCCGCGTGGGCGGATCGGAGGAAGCGCTCGCCCTGATGACGTGCGAGCGGCTGGGCAAGCCCAACGCCCACCTGCTGATCGGTGGCTACGGCATGGGCTTCACACTTCGCGCCGCGCTGGGTGTTCTTGGGCCGGACGCGCGTCTAACCGTGGCCGAACTCGTCCCGGAAATCATCAACTGGGCGCGCGGACCCATGGCGGCCCTGACGGCCGGCTGCCTCGATGATCCACGCGTCCATCTGGTTGCCGGCGATGTGGCCGCCGCCATCGCGTCCGGCACCAAGCGCTATGACGCTATCCTGCTCGACGTCGACAACGGGCCCTCGGGCCTCGTGCGGACCGCCAATGACGGCCTGTATTCGCTGAGGGGTCTCGCGCTGGCGAGGGCCGCTCTGAGGCCCGGCGGCATTCTCGCCATCTGGTCTGCCGCGCCCGACGCCGCCTTCACACGCCGCCTCAAGGATGCCGGCTTCAAGGTCGATGAGGTGATCGTGCGCGCCCGAAGCAACGGCAAGGGCCCGCGCCACACGATCTGGTTTGCCGAGTTGCGTCCGTAGGCGGCGCTGGCAATCTCGGCCGGACTTGAACCTGCAACTACTCGCTGAAAATGGGCCGCGGCCGGCAGCGTCTCAATCTCGGGGCGCTTCTGTGACGTCTCATAAGAAGACGTGACACGTACTCATCGACCCCTTCGACAAATAGCCGGTTGCCACTTTCCGCACAGTCAAAGGTCCTCCAGGTCACGTCCCGAACCTCCGGCGCCATTCCTTCCAACGGCTTGCGCACCTTCGTTTTTCCCCGCAGCGGCGGCGTGATAACGGCTGCATAGTGCAAGACGATGTCGTCGTGCATCTGCGCCAGCACGCGTCGATGCCCTTGGCGCTTAACGTCTCACCTGCTCTGGCGAGCATGACAGATACCGGCTAGCTTTAGCCTGCCAGCACCGATCAAGGGCCGGAAGTGGCTCATCAGGAGGGACTGCATGTCGGAGAGCGCTGCAGCGAGCGCAATCGGCGCGCCCCATCGAACCAAGCCATATGCTTGGCTCGTGCTAGGCCTTCTCTGCTTCATCTACATATTCAACTTCCTCGACCGGCAACTGATGTCGATCCTGATCGAGTCGATCAAGCGCGACACCGGTTTCACCGACAGCCAGATGGGGATGATGACGGGGTTCTACTTCGCTCTCTTCTACACCGTCTTCGGCGTCATTGTCGGCGCGATCGCAGACCGTACCAGCCGCAAGTACATCCTCGGCGCAGGCGCGATCCTCTGGAGCATCTTCACCGCGCTGTGCGGGATGGCGCACACCTATCCGCAGATGCTTGCGGCGCGTGTCGGCGTCGGCGTTGGCGAAGCTGCGGGCGCCCCGCCCTCCTACTCGATCATCTCTGACTACTTCCCGCCCGAGAAGCGCGGCCTTGCGCTGGCCCTGTTCTCGCTCGGCGTTCCGTTCGGCCAGGCGCTGGGCGCCGCCTTCGGCGCGCAGATGGACGCCACCATCGGCTGGCGCAACGCCTTCATCTACATCGGCCTGGCAGGCGTCTTTGCCGCTATCCTGATGCTGATTTTTGTGCGTGAACCCAAGCGCGGCGCTATGGATTCGAACGCCAATGTGAGCCAGGCGCAGGCGCATGCCAACGCGACCGAAAAGGTCAGCTTCATCTCGACCATCTGGGAGTTCTTGAACCGCCCCATGCTGCTGTGGGCGGCGCTTGCATGCGGCATCTGCTCGTTCGTCGGTTATTGCGCGCTCGGCTGGAACGCGTCCTTCCTGATCCGCGTGAAAGGCATCACGCGCGAGGAACTCGCGATCTGGTATGCAGGCATGCTCGCCGTCTCGATGGGCCTTGGCACCTGGTTCTCGGGCGCCGTGGTCGACTGGCTCGCGAAGCGCTCCAAGGTCTGGTACGCGCTGCTGCCAGCCTTCGCGTTCATGGCCGCAACACCGTTTTGGTTTGCGTATGTCTGGGCGCCGGGATGGGAAATGTCGGTCGCGATCCTAGCACTACCGACCTTCTTCACGATCATGTACCTCGCGCCTGCACTGGCCATAGTCCAGAACTCTGTGAAGCCTTCGCAACGGACGATGTCCGGCGCCATCTTGCTGATGGTGCTGAACATCATCGGCCTCGGCGGCGGCCCGACCATGGTGGGTATCCTGTCGGACGTGTTCGGCAAGGAAGCTGCGGCCGGCGGCATGGAAGCCGCAGCAGCCGGGGCGCAGGGACTGCAGACCGCATTCTACTGGGTGACGCCGTTCTACCTTGTCGCCGTGGCCTTCCTGTTCCTGCAGGCGAGCGCCATCCGCCGCGAGATCAAGGCTGGCGCCATTGTACGCGACGGCGGCTTCAGGCTCGGCCTCGTACTGTCGGTCGTTGGCCTCGTGGGTCTTTACCTGCGGTTCCAAAGTCTTAGTCTGCCGGGGACATTCCTCAATGTCGAACGCCTGTCGCAGTTTGGCGCGCAGGAGCTCACCGGCCAGATCGACACGGTGATGGACGTGTTTTTCTCAGCGTCGCTGACCTTCTTCGCCGCCTGGGGTCTCTACTTATTCGGCAGAGGCCTTATGCGCCGACCTTCGACGGTGGCCTGAGTAAGGACGGGGCTGCCGGCTAGAATCGGCAATACAAAATCTCGGGGACGCAGGATTCCGTTCAAGTGACCGCCCCGGCCCAGACGGACCCCCTTCACGCGAGGAAGATCCGGAGCGTCGGCCGACTGATCATGTGTCGCTGCAAATCGAAGTCTTCTGACTGTCGACTTTGGGCCGAAGCCGCCATTGGGATTGAGCGCAACGTGCGCTATTATTTGCCGACCATCAAATGCGAGCAGGTGTACGCGATCTGGGATATCTACGACGGGGTGCGCACGGGCATTGCCGACTTCAATGGTGCGCCGCAGTACGTTGCATCGCAGTTCGACGAAGAAGCCGGCGACTACTCCGACAACTGTCGCCTGGGAGTTGGGAGATGAGGCGCTGATGGAGCGTGTCGGAGAGATCGGGCAATCGGTGGACTGGTTGGAAGGGCTGCACAAGAGCCTGCTCAGCGGCGAGGCCCAGAGCGCTTTTCAATGCACCCGGGGTACAGCTAGAAATCGTAGCAATCGACCCGGGTGCCCGTAACAGAGCGTCGCTGCGGTCGGTCGCTGCCTGTTGGCACTGAGGCGCCGCGATCGTCGATCTGGCCGCGCCTTGGGGCTCAATCCAACAATTGGAAATCCGACAGAGGAACGCGAAGGGACCCTGGAGGGGCGCGGACGCTCGATTTTGAAAAAATCGGCTTAGTTACGCAATTTCCGCTTCAGGCTGGTGGGCGGCACAGGAAGAGAACATCTCCTGTAAACGGGGGTGTAAAAGCCTCAAAAATGGGTTTGATCGAAGCGACAAAACATCAATGAAAGCAATGGCGATCCCGGCAGGACTTGAACCTGCAACCACCCGCTTAGAAGGCGGGTGCTCTATCCAGTTGAGCTACGGGATCAGACGCAGCCATGGCGTCTTAATGGGGTTCCCCGACAGACGCCACAACCTGGGCCCTAGTGGGTCCACGGTCTCTTGCGTACGGCCGCGAAGTTCTCGGCGTAGGACTTGATCACGCGCTTGGCCTCGCGCGGTTCGGTGACCTGGAAGGCTATGTTCTGACGGCGCGCGTAGTCGATCGCTTCCTCGCGGGTGGCGAATGTCAGGCGAACCTGCGTGTTGGTGTCGCCATTGCCGATCCATCCCATAAGGGGGTCGACCGTGCGCGCGGCTTCGCTGACGAATTCCAGCACCCAGTCCTGCGACTTGGCCGTGCCGGACTGCATGGCGTTGCGGGCGGGACGATAGATTTTGGCAAGCATCTGGCGACTCCGTAGCGGCCACCATCTGCCCGCAAAGTCATGAAAATTCAACTGCGCACACCGCCACCCGCCGCTATTGGGCGGGTTTAGCCAGGTTGGTGATATATTCCGCAAGATCAGTCACTTCCTGACCACTGAAGATGAAGTTCGGCATGGCGGGATGGCTGGTCCGCATCCACGCGGCGAGGCCTTCGGCGGTGGTGGCCGGACGGCCGGCGACCTCGCGGAACGCGGGCGCCCCGACATTGATCGCTGGGGCGCTGCCATTTCCGATGTCGTGGCACTGCGCACAGACCTGCGCTGCGACCGCCGCGCCGCGATAGGACCCGGGCGATTCCGGTGGCTGGGCTGGCGTCTCGGCCGCCCCGATTTCGGGCGGCTTCTCCTCGATCGCCTTGCCTTCGGTGGGAGTGCAACCGGTGAGGCCTGCCGCCCCAGCAATGATTGAGAGGAGGATGAGCTTCATGGCAGTGCCTTCGACGCCTGAGGTCTACTCAGGGTGACCCCGTACCAGCTCCCGCATTTGACGGGTATCAAGTCAACTGACCGAGCCAGTCGCGCGCTTCAGCGGATATGAGACCCGGCAGGCCCGGCAACTCACCGACGGTGAAGGCAGCGATCGGTTGGTGCTTCGCGGTGGAGACCAGCACGTCAAAGTCTTCGCCGCCATGCATGCCTTCGCCCAGAAACAGTCCGATAGCGGCCCAGGGGGCTTCTGTCGCTGCAACCACGTCGGCTGCGAAAGGCGCCTCCTCCAGGAAACCGGCCTCGATGCGCCCGTAGCGCGCCTGCATCGCCTGCGCGACCTGCCGTGCGCAGGCTGAAGACCTGCCCGGCGTTTTCGATCCATGCGCCACCAGCACCACGCGGGGGTCAGCGGCATGGCTGATCGTGCGGAGAGCAAGATTATCAGCAAGGAAGGGCGCAAACCCGCGCCAAAGGGCCAATGGCGGGCGAAGCGTCCGCCCCGGTCCAGTCACAAAGGGCTTCAGGCGGCGGTCGAAGAAGAAGCCGTCCGAAAACAGGAGCGGCAACACCAGCAGCGGCCGCGCTCCGCATGCGGCGACCGCGCGTTCAACCACGCCTTCCACATTGACGAGAACCGACCCGACATCAGCCTCAGGAACAGCCTCGCCCACCTGCTGCACAATCCGGGCAAGCCGGGCGTTGTTGCCGGCGCCACCGCGCTCGCCGTGCGCAGGCAGCAGGATGACGGGCCTGTCAGTCATTGCCCAGACTACTCGATTTTTGAGAAAGGCCGGCCGAGCCAAAGCAGGCCCCGGCGAGCAAAGGCTGGTCGGAGTGGCTGGATTCGAACCAACGACCCTCTGCTCCCAAAGCAGATGCGCTACCAGACTGCGCCACACTCCGACTTGGCGGGGCTTATACCCCAAAGATGGCGGAACGGAAGCAAACGTTCTCGCGGCGATTCACGGGCCCTTTGGACCCGGGTTGACGCGTCAGGCTTCCCACCCTATTTAGCAATGATGTTAATTAACATGATTGCTAAATGACCCAGCCACCCGACGCCCTTTCCCAGACCTTCGCGGCCCTTGCCGACCCGACCCGGCGGGCAATCCTCGCCAAGCTCAGCCACGGGCCGGCCACGGTGAATGAGCTGGCCGCGCCATTCGATATTTCGCTTCCCGCCATATCGCGCCACCTCAAGGTTCTTGAAGGCGCCGGCCTGATCGCGCGCGGCCGCGAGGCGCAATGGCGCCCGTGCGAGCTGAAAGCGGAACCTCTCAAGCAGATCGATGGTTGGCTCTCCCGGTACCGCGGATTCTGGGAAGGATCGTTCGACCGGATGGACGCCTACCTCGCACAGATCGCCAAGGGAGAGCATCGTGGCCGCAAGAAACAGTGAGCTGACCCGCGACGACGAACTCCTGATCCAGCGCGAATTCGATGCGCCGGTCGCGCTGCTGTTCCGGCTGTGGGAGAGTCCCGATCACATGATCCGCTGGTGGGGCCCGGAAGAGTTCACCACCACATTCATCGACTGGCAGTTGACGCCCGGACGACCGTGGAGCGCCACCATGGTCTCGCGCTCCTACGGCGTTTCCAACATGGGCGGCGTCATCCGCGAAGTTGAGAAGAACAAGCGCATCGTTTTCTCCTTCGCCTGGGACAGGGATACGGGCTTTGACATGGATACCGTCGTCACGGTCACCTTCGCCGAGGTCAACGGCAAGACGGTGCAGACCTTCCACCAGACCCCATTCTCCTCGATCGCCGCGCGCGACAGCCATGTTGGCGGCTGGAACTCCCTGTTCAACAAGCAACAGATCTACGCCGAGAATTTCGCAATCGCCGAACAGAAGGGCGCACGCACATGATCACGCTCACGACCTACAAATGGGTGCCTGATTTCGCAGCTCCGCTGATGCGCGCCTTGCGTGTGCGCTGGGCGCTTGAGGAAGCCCGCATTCCCTACGCCGTCCGGCATGTATCGCTGGGGCCGGAACAACGCGCGCCTGAACACCTTGCGCGCCAGCCCTTCGGACAAGCGCCGGCCATCGAGGATGGCGGGTTGGTGCTCCACGAGAGCGGCGCCATCTCACTTCACATCGCAGAAAAGAGCGAAGCCTTGATGCCGGCGGATCCGGTCGGCCGCGCACGTGCGATTGCTTGGGCATTCTCGGCGCTCAATTCCATCGAGCCGACCGTGCAGGAACTTGGCAGCATCGACTTCTTCCACGCAAAGGAAGAGTGGACCAGGGCGCGCCGGCCGCAGGTGCTGACCTTCCTGAAGCTGCGCCTCGGCCAGTTGTCCGACGCACTCGGCGACAAGGACTATCTCGAAGGCCGTTTCACCGTCGGCGATCTGCTGATGTCGGATGTCCTGCGCATTCTCGACCAGTCGAAAGTCCTCGACGACTATCCCACCCTGAAAGCGTATAAGCTGCGGTGCGAAGCACGCCCCGCCTTCCAGCGCGCCATGAAGGCCCAGATGGATGGGTTCGTGCAAGCGGCGTAGATCCTCGCTGACTACGCATGAGTGTATCTCGATGGGTCATCGCTCGAGGGCCACCAAACGCGTTGCGGTGAATGAAGTTCCCGCCTCGCGAAAAGATAATCATCGCGAGTAATCTTCATTCTGCTGATCCGTACGCGGATGGATCCCGTAGCGCGTCCATAAGCCCCGCCGTCGCGTGGCAAATTGGAACGCGCTCATGAAATCCAGAAATCTAGTTCTGACTGCCCTCGCCGGCCTTTCGGTCCACGCTGCGCCCGCTCTGGCGCAGACTAGCGACTGGACTGGCTTTTACGTTGGTGGATCGGCCGGCTATGGCGAGGCCGCCAGCAATTCCGGCGAAACGCTGGTGTTCGATACAGCCCGCGATGGCCAGTTCGACGACCAGGTGAACACTGCCGCCCCGGCGAACGCCTTCTCGCCCGGCTTCTGCAGCGGCGCCGCGAATGGGCCCACGCCGGGCGCGGGTTGCGTCTCGTCCGACAGCGAGTTCAGCTATTCGTTGCGCGCAGGGTATGACTGGCAGTTCGGTCCTTGGGTGGTCGGCCTTCTCGGCGAAGCCTCCAAGGCC